>Ga0114931_10000008_pt1 | contig 227502 bp, 204 predicted proteins | sample 2SBtaG_FD_89579 | JGI IMG/M metagenome (GOLD analysis project Ga0114931, IMG submission 89579) | Deep subsurface microbial communities from Kolumbo volcano to uncover new lineages of life (NeLLi) - 2SBTROV14_V59a metaG | ecosystem: Environmental > Aquatic > Marine > Volcanic | place: Kolumbo...
CGTGGGCAAGCTGGCGAATGATGCGTCGACTCGCTCCGCGCTGTGCGGTTAATGTCTTTTCCCTGTCGAGTTGCCGCCACTGGGTCGCATCGAAGAACTCGACAATCGTTTGCTGCGGGACGCTGTCGGTCAGCGGTGACACGCGGCACACGACATGAACCGTATCGAAATCCCGCTGGGGAACGGTGATCGACAGGTTGCTCCCGAACGACTGGCCGGTCTGCAGCACCCGGTCGAGCAACGTTTCCAACGGGGCCAGATCAGGAATCAGGTCATCCACGGAACGCCCGGCGGCCTGTTTTCTGCTGATGCCGAACAAGGCTTCGGCAGCTGTATTCAGGTACAGAATCGAGCGGTCCTCCGCGAGCACGAAGATCGCGGTGGCAAGATTTTCGAGCATGTCTTCAGCCGACGACATCGGCCGGGCATCATCTAGCCGCCCGGACCGGGTCGGGGTGCCGGTACCGGCGGTACATTCGGGTTGTTTGGATTCAGAATCGATGTCTGCTTCACCGTGAAAGTCACCGAAGAACCCTTGCCGATGACGTTGCCGCTGGCATCGCGTATTTCAACCTGCAACGTATGGTCGCCGCGATAGACTTCCTTGAGTTCCAGCTCCCGCTTATTGCCGGTCAGGCCTTCGATCATCTTGCCGTCGAGGTAGATCATCAGTGTGTCCCCGCGACGCAAATTCGGGCGAACGCTGACGGTCACCTTTACCAGCCCACCGGTACTCCACAGCACCTGGCTTTGTGTCGGGCTGATAATTTTTACGGACTGGTAGCTGAAAGCCTCTTGTTCGTCGCTCTGTGCATTCCGGGCCTCATTGGCGCTGCGTCGCACGGATTGACTCGCCGGCGTCGAGAATGTCTGTGCCTCGGGCAGGGCCATTCTTACCGCCCCTTCGTGCGGCCGGTCTGAATAATGCACTTCGCCGGCGTCATCGACCCAGCGATAAACCTCTGTGGCCATGGCGACGGAACAGACGGTAAGCAGAACCAGAAATAAAATACGCATGATGGGCAGAGCATAGCGACCCGGTACCCGAGAATCCAGTATGCCGTGCGGCCGGGCCGCACGGCATACTGCTGCATGATTATGTCGTGTATTACAGGCTGTAATACAGTTCGAACTCGACCGGATGCGTGCTCATTCGCAAGCGCGTGACTTCTTCCATTTTCAGCTCGATATAAGCGTCGATCAGATCATTGCTGAACACATCGCCTGCCAGCAGAAACTCGCGATCGGCATCGAGCTCGGCCAGCGCTTCGTCCAGAGAGAATGCCACGGTCTTCAGTTCGGCTTCTTCTTCGGGCGGCAGATCGTACAGATCCTTGTCCATGGCATCACCCGGATGGATCTTGTTCCGGATACCATCGAGGCCGGCCATCATCATGGCAGTAAAGGCAAAATACGGGTTCGCCGTGCTGTCCGGGAAACGGACTTCGATGCGCCGCGCCTTCGGATTAGGAATATACGGAATACGCACCGAAGCCGACCGGTTCTTTGCCGAATACGCCAGCAGCGTCGGCGCCTCGAAACCCGGTACCAGGCGTTTGTAACTGTTCGTGCTGGCATTCGTGAATGCGTTGAGTGCCTTGGCATGCTTCAGAATGCCGCCGATATAGTACAGCGCCGTCTCCGACAATCCTCCGTAGGCATCGCCCTGAAAAACGTTTTTGCCGTTTTTACCCAGCGACATATGGACATGCATGCCGTTGCCGTTATCGCCGACGAGCGGCTTGGGCATGAACGTCGATGTCTTGCCGTAAGCGTGCGCCACATTGTGGACGACGTATTTGAGAATCTGTACCTCGTCGGCCTTCTTGACCAGCGAATTGAACGACACGCCGATCTCGGCCTGGCCGGCGGTGGCCACCTCATGGTGGTGAACCTCGACATCCAGATCCATGTCCTCGAGGGCCAGGCACATCGATGAGCGAATATCGTGGCCTGAATCGACCGGCGGCACCGGGAAGTAGCCGCCCTTGACGCCCGGCCGATGACCGATGTTGCTGTCCGGCATGTCGGTCCCCGTGTTCCACGAACCCTCGGCTGAATCAACTTTGTAAAAGGTTTCGTGCATATCGTGGTGATAACGAACATCGTCGAAAATGAAGAACTCGTTTTCCGGACCGAAATAGGCGACATCGGCAATGCCGGTGGACTTCAGATACTCCTCACCCCGCCGTGCCGTCGAACGGGGATCGCGGCCATAACCTTCGCCCGTGGCCGGCTCTACGACATCACAGCGGATATTGACGGTTGCATCGTCGGTAAAAATATCGATCACCGCCGTCTCCGGATCCGGAATCAGGATCATGTCGGACTCGTTGATACCCTTCCAGCCGGAGATCGACGAGCCATCGAACATTTTCCCGTCTTCAAAGAAGCCCTCGTCGACGACTTTCGCCGGCACGGTGACGTGCTGTTCCTTACCCTTGGTGTCCGTGAAGCGCAGATCTACGAACTTGGCTTATTTGTCCTTTATCAGGCTGAGTGCGTCAGCGACTGTCATTTCATTCCCTCCGGGGTGTTCTGTAGCTGTAAAATTCTGGTGCGGGTCAGTACCTGGCGCGAAGGGCGGCGTGGGTCATCCTTCGCACCAGCCAGTCATTTCTGCACGAATCGTGCCAGACGGCGGAATTCCTCAAGAAGTTGATATTATTAAAATTATTTTTACGCCTCGTGTCACGGCCGCACTATTGTAGTGCAACTCGATCCAATATTGCACCTTCATCGATCAACCGGGGCGCCCTGTTTACCGTGGCAGACCTGCCGGGTCTGCCTGTCGAATCGGCGTAGCGCAGCCGCAAAAGGACGCTATACTTGCGCGCCAGCGCAAGAAGACGATGACGTGACCAACCAGACGACCCCGTCGACATTTCAAAACCTGATCCTCGCACTCCAGCAATACTGGGGTGCGCAAGGATGCGTCGTGCTGCAGCCTTACGACATGCCCATGGGCGCCGGGACCTTCCATTCCGCCACTTTCCTGCGTTCGATCGGCCCCGAGCCGTGGCGCTCGGCTTACGTGCAGCCCTGCCGCAGGCCAACCGATGGCCGCTATGGCGACAATCCCTTTCGGCTGCAGCATTACTTCCAGTTTCAGGTTCTCCTGAAACCGTCACCACCGGACATCCAGGAGCTGTACCTCGATTCGTTGCGTGCCCTGGGCATCGACCCGCTCACGCATGACATCCGGTTCGTCGAAGACAATTGGGAATCCCCGTCACTCGGGGCCTGGGGCCTGGGCTGGGAAGTCTGGCTGAACGGCATGGAAGTCACGCAGTTCACGTATTTTCAGCAGGTCGGCGGACTCGACTGCAAGCCCGTTACCGGAGAAATCACCTACGGCCTCGAGCGCATCGCGATGTACCTGCAGGGTGTCGACAGCATCTTCGATCTCGTCTGGAATGAAAATCCGGCCGGTACATTTACCTACGGCGATATCTTTCACCAAAACGAAGTCGAGATGTCGCGCTATAACTTCGAGGCTGCCGACACCACCGTGCTCTTCGGCCGTTTCGAGGCCGCCGAGCGTCTTTGCACCGAGCTGATCGGCCAGCACCTGACGTTACCGGCTTATGAGCAGATTCTGGACGCCTCGCACACGTTCAATCTCCTCGATGCCCGTCACGCGATATCGGTCACGGAAAGGCAGGCCTATATCCTGCGCATCCGGAAAATGGCCCGGGCCGTCGCCGAGGCCTACTACGAGAGTCGCGAGGCGCTCGGTTTTCCGATGCTCAATGCAGGCGGCCCGGCTGCCGTCCGGAGCCAATAGCGCAATGCAGCCGATGTCCGATACAGCAGATTTTCTCGTCGAACTGGGCACCGAAGAACTGCCGCCCAAGGCGCTGCATCACCTTGAACTGGCATTCGCACAAGGCGTGCAAACACGCCTGGATCACGCGGGCCTGGCCACGGGCCGGCTGCGATCCTTTTCCACGCCGAGGCGACTGGCCATCCTGATCAGCAACCTGCAACGCTGCCAGGCGCCGCAAAAAATCGAGAAACGGGGACCGCCGACCCGCGTCGCGTTCGATGCCGACGGCAACCCGACCCGGGCCGCCACGGCCTTCGCCGAGGGCGTGGGCGTCACGGTTGACGCACTCGACCGACTCGAGACAGACAAGGGCGAATGGCTGATATTCCGCGGCGAACAGCCCGGCCAGACCGCCGCCGCATTGTTGCCGGATATTGTCGGCACAGCACTGGCTGAACTGCCGATTCCAAAGCGCATGCGCTGGGGCAGTTCCGATGTCGAGTTTGTCCGCCCCGTTCACTGGCTCGTCATGATGCTCGGCAGCGACGTCGTGCCGGCGACACTGCTCGACGTCGAGGCGGGCGCGGCAACGCGCGGGCACCGCTTCCACGCGCCGGCATCGCTGCCGCTGGCTCAGGCGGCCGATTACGAACAGACCCTGCAGGAACGCGGACAGGTGATCCCCGATTTCAGCGTCCGCCGGCAGCGCATTGTCGAACGGTCCGAATCTATCGCAAACGAACTGGGCGCCCGTGTGCTGTTCGAGCCGGCCGTACTCGACGAAGTCACGGCACTCGTCGAATGGCCCGTGCCGGTCATGGGGCACTTTGATCCCCAATACCTGCGCCTGCCCGAAGAAGTACTGATCGCGACCCTGCAGGATCATCAGCGTTATTTCCCGCTGCGTGACCAGGACGACAATCTGCTGGCGAACTTCATTGCGACGAGCAATCTGGACAGTGCCGACCCTGACGAAGTCCGCAAGGGTAATGAACGGGTCATCGCGCCACGTCTTGCCGATGCGGGTTTCTTCTGGGATACCGACCGTAAAACGACTCTCGAATCGCGCCGCGGTGCTCTGGCCGACGTCATATTCGAGAAGCGCCTGGGCAGCCTGTATGACAAATCGATCCGGGTCGCCGAACTCGCCTCCGCGCTCGCCGGCACTTTCGGCGTTGACGAACAGCCTGTGCGACGGGCCGCCGAACTCGCCAAGACCGACCTGTTGACCGAAATGGTCGGCGAATTTCCGAAATTACAGGGCCGGATCGGCCGCTATTACGCCGAACTCGACGGCGAGGACCGCGCTGTCGCCCGGGCCATCGAAGAACACTACTTGCCGATACAGGCCGGCGGCCTCTTGCCAGCGACCGAAACCGGGCAGATCCTGGCGCTTGCCGACAGGCTCGACACGCTCAGCGGCATCTTTGCGGCAGGCAAGCGCCCGACCGGCAACAAGGATCCGTTCGGACTGCGCCGGTCAGCGCTGGGCATCATACGCATCCTGATCGAAATGCAGCTCGACGTCGATGTACCGGCACTGCTCGACCGCGCCATTGCCGGTCAGCCCGTCGAAGTTCCTGACCCGGCGACTCTGCGTGACGATCTTTACGCATTCCTGATGGAACGGGCGCGCGGTTACTTTCTTGACGGTCATGCACCCGCACTCGAAGCCGGCACGGTCACGCCGGAAATTTTCGAGTCCGTACGAGTTCGCTGCCCGAACTCGCCTCTCGATCTGTATCAACGCATTGTCGCCGTCTGCAAATTCATGGCCATGGAAGCGGCCGAAAGCCTGTCGATTGCCAACAAACGCATCGCCAATATCCTGAAAACCACCACCGACGACAACCAGGCAAGCATCGATGTCTCATTGTTCGAGGATGAGCAGGAACGGGCCCTGTTTGCGGCGATCGAGGCAATCGCCGAACCACATCGCCGGGATATTACCGCGCGCGATTACACCCGGATTCTCGGCCGACTGGCCGGGCTGAAAGAACCTGTCGACGCTTATTTCGATACGGTTCTCGTCATGGCCGAAGATGACCGGTTGCGCGGCAATCGGCTCGCCACATTACGCCGTTTGCGCGCCCTGTTTCTCGATGTAGCCGATATCTCCTGCATACCGACACGCTGATACCACCGTCTTGAATGAGCTTTCGACAGGCATGGAACCACCATTGCAGCGTCCGCTGATCGTACTGGACCGCGATGGCGTCATTAATCTCGAATCGCCCGCCTTCATCAAATCACCGGAGGAATGGATCGTCTTGCCCGGCAGCGCCGAAGCGATCGGGAAGCTGAACGAGGCCGGCTTTACGGTCGTCGTTGCAACCAATCAGTCGGGCGTCGGACGGGGCCTGTTCTCGTCCGAAACGCTCGACCATATTCATGACAAAATGACGGCGACTCTGTCGACAGCCGGCGCGCATGTCGACGGTATCTACGTTTGTCCGCACACGCCTGCCGCAAATTGCGATTGCAGAAAACCCAGACCCGGCCTGTTGCAACAAATTGCCCTGCAATACCGGCGCCCGGCGAACGAACTGGTTGTCGTTGGCGATTCCCTGCGCGATCTCCAGGCCGCCTGGGCTTTCGGCTCCCCGGCAATCCTCGTACGCACGGGGAACGGCCGGGCGACCGAACGGTGTCTGCCGCGTGACAGGAATGTCGATATTGTCGACGACCTCAGCGCCCTCGCCGGACAACTGATCACCTGATCCATTAACACCGATGCAAACGCTAAGATCCATACTGTTTACCGTCTTCCTGTTCGTCAGTGTCATCCCGGCTTCGATTTTTATTGTCCTGTTGCGTCCGTTCGGCGCCAATGCAAGCCGCGCCGTCGTGATGCGCTGGGTCATAATCGTGACCGCAGCCTGCCGGATACTGTGCCGGTTGGACTTTTCGGTCGAGGGCAAGCAAAACATTCCGGCAACGAATTGTGTGGTTTTTCTCAAGCACTCTTCGGCGTACGAAACCATTACGCAATGGCTGCTGATCCCGCGCCAGACCTGGGTACTGAAACGCGAGTTAATGTGGGTGCCTTTTCTGGGCTGGGCCCTGGCTTGCCTGCATCCGATCGCGATCAATCGCAATGCCGGCCGGGCCGCCGTCGAACAGGTCATCAAACAGGGACGCAGCCGTCTCGCCGAAGGCCTGTGGGTGATGATATTTCCGGAAGGTACGCGCATGCGTCCCGGCGAAACGCGGCGCTACGGTGTCAGTGGCACACTGCTGGCGCAACGGGTCGGCACGCTGATCCTGCCCATTGCACACAATGCCGGCGATTACTGGCCGCGGCGGGGCTGGCGCAAACGTCCGGGAACCGTACGGTTCGCGATCGGACCGCCGGTCGATCCGGCGGGACGCGACCCGCGGGAGGTCAACGCCCAGATCCAAGCGTGGATTGAACAGAAGGTGGCTGAGTTGCGCGGCTGACGGGTCGTTTCCACCGGCCTTCAAACCGGCTGTTTCCGAAAGGTCAATGACTGCAAAAAATGTTCGGGAAAACCCCGCTCATCAAACGTCCAGATTCTCGACCGTCAATGCAAAATTCTCGATGAATTGCCGCCGCGGCTCCACGTGGTCTCCCATCAGCGTCGTAAAAATCTCGTCTGCCGCCACCGCATCCTCGATCCGCACCTGCATCAACCGTCGCGTTTCAGGATTCACCGTCGTATCCCACAATTGTTCGGGATTCATTTCGCCCAGTCCCTTGTAACGCTGGATCGACTGACCCTTCCGGGCTTCGTCCATGAGCCATTCCACGGCTTCTTTGAATGTTGAAATATCCCGCCGTTGCTCGCCACGCATGACGTAAGCATCTTTCTCGATCAACCCGTTGATATCCCTTCCCAGATCCACGATGTGCCCGTATTCCGGTGCCGCGAAAAAGTGGATCGAAATCTCGTTGACATCCTCCACACCGTGCTGCTCTCGCCGAATGCTAAAACCCGCCACGCCTTCGTCCGATTTAAGGACTTCGACCGTATACCGGGCCCTCGATCCATTGACCGCCGGATTCAGTGCAGCCTGAAGTTTCGCGGCCCATTCGCTCAAGAATATCTCGTCCTCGCGATGTTCCGCACCGATCTCCGGCAGATCGATAATCTGCTCGAGTATCAACCGATCATGACGCCGGGACAGGCGATCCAGAATACTCATGACGCTGACGTATTTTGATGTCAACGCGGCCAGTGCCTGACCGGTAATGGCCGGCGCCTCGCTGTTCACATGCAGTGTCGCTTTTTCGATGGCAACATTCAGCAGATAGGCGTTCAGTTCCGCGTCGTCCTTGACGTACTGCTCCTGTTTACCGCGTTTGACTTTATACAAGGGCGGTTGCGCGATATAGATGTGGCCCCGCTCGATCAGCGGCGACATCTGGCGATAAAAGAATGTCAGCAGCAATGTTCGAATATGCGATCCGTCGACGTCTGCATCCGTCATGATAATAATGCGGTGATACCGCAATTTGTCCGGATCGAAATCCTCGCGACCAATGCCGCAACCCAGAGCCGTGATCAGGGTGCCGACCTTTGCCGAGCCGAGCATCTTGTCGAAACGGGCACGCTCGACATTCAGTATTTTTCCCTTGAGCGGCAATATCGCCTGGGTGCGACGGTCCCGGCCCTGTTTGGCCGAACCACCGGCTGAATCGCCCTCCACCAGGAACAATTCCGAAAGAGCCGGATCCTTTTCCTGGCAATCGGCGAGTTTGCCCGGTAACCCGGCGATATCCAGCGCACCTTTTCGGCGCGTCATCTCGCGTGCTTTACGCGCCGCTTCCCGGGCGCGCGACGCATCGATGATCTTGGACACGATTGTTTTGGCTTCCTGCGGATGTTCGAGCAGGAAATCTTCCAGGCCGCCGGACAACGCCGATTCGACGATGCCCTTGATTTCCGACGAAACGAGCTTGTCCTTGGTCTGTGACGAGAACTTCGGATCGGGGACCTTGACCGACAACACGGCCGTCAGGCCTTCGCGCGCATCTTCTCCGGTGGTGTTTAATTTTTCTTTCTTGGTATTTGCTTCCTTTTCGATATAGGAATTTAACGTTCGCGTTAAGGCGCTGCGAAATCCGGCCAGGTGGGTACCGCCGTCGCGTTGTGGAATGTTATTCGTAAAACAAAACATGTTTTCCTGGTAGCCGTCATTCCATTGCAGGGCGGCTTCGACAACGACACCTTCCTGTTCTTCTACCAAATTAATGACAGTTTCCTGAATGGGTGATTTATTACGATTCAGATGCTGGACGAAGGCCTTGATGCCACCTTCAAATTCGAACACATCCTCTTTGTCGTTGCGTTCGTCGATGAGGTGAATGCGCACACCTGAATTCAAAAAAGACAATTCCCGCAGCCGTTTCGCTAACACCTCAAAGTGAAACTCGATATTTGAAAATGTCTCGGCGCTCGGTTTGAAACGAATCGATGTACCGGTCTTTTCCGTATCTCCGGTAATCGCCAGGGGTCCGACGGGATCTCCCATCCGGTAACGCTGCTCGTGAATATGGCCTTCCCGAAAAATAATCAGGTGCAGTGATTCCGATAATGCGTTGACGACAGAGATACCGACACCGTGTAAGCCACCGGAAACCTTATAAGAATTATCGTCAAATTTTCCACCGGCATGCAGGACGGTCATGATGACCTCGGCCGCAGATTTTCCTTCCTCAAGATGTTGGCCAACGGGGATACCCCGGCCATCGTCGCTGACAGTGACCGATTCATCCTGGTGAATGGTCACGGTAATTTCAGAACAATGTCCGGCCAGGGCCTCGTCAATCGAGTTATCGACGACCTCAAATACCATATGGTGCAGGCCGGTGCCGTCATCGGTGTCTCCGATGTACATGCCCGGGCGCTTTCTGACCGCATCAAGGCCTTTCAAGACCTTGATATTACTGGAATCATACTTTTCTTCGGTGGCCATTATTTTTTCCTGAACGCGAACCGATCAATTATACCAGAGTAGACACGACACCATGTTCCACGTGAAACACGCGCTTTGGTTGAGTGACGGGCAATGCATCGAGGTTCAGCGTGGTGATAAATAACTGCAATTCCTGGCAGTCGAGTATCTGAATCAGGGCCTGTAAATGTTCTTCATCGAGCTCTCCGGCCGGTTCATCCACCAGGAGCGTAACTTTGCGCTCAAGCGTCCGCGAGACAAAAAGACTCTGTGCCAGCACCAGCGCGATTGACAACAGTTTCTGCTGGCCGCGGGACAATCGATTGCGTGCAGCATGTCCTTCTACCTCAATGGTTAATTCGGCACGATGCGGACCGATTTGTGTCGCGCCATAGGTACGATCCCGCTCCCAGCTGGCCATTAACGCATCGGCCAGAGACTGTGTTTCCTGCCAACCAGGAAGATAGCGACAATTTGCCTCAACTTGAAGAAGATCGCTGCTGATCGATGACATTAATGGCAAATAGGCTTTCACATAAGCACGACGAGCCGCATCGACCTGCAAACCGAATGCGACCAATTCCGAATCCCAGGCAAGAACCGCTCGTCTGGATACACCCTGCTTCAAGGCTGCATTGCGCTGTTTTAATGCACGACGATAGCGGCGCCAGGCGTTCAAAAATTCATGTTTCACGTGAAACACTCCCCAATCGAGGAACTCACGCCGGCCTTTCGGCCCGCCCTGGATAAGTCGGTGGACTTCCGGGTCGATAATTTGAACCGGCAATACCGTTGTCAGGTCAGCCACCGACGCATGGGGCTGTCCATTCAAGTGAATATCCAGGCCATCCGGACCCTGGCTGGCACCAAGCCGATGGCACTCACTATCAATGGTAACTTTGCCAAAAACGTCGAACTTCGGCTGGCCAGTCTGGATCAGCAAAGACGAATGTCCCGACCGGAAAGATTTACCTCGCCCCAGGAAATAAATCGCTTCGAGAATGCTCGTTTTGCCGGCACCGTTGGCGCCGACAATGATATTTTGCGCCGTATCCGTCTCCAATTCGATCGAATTGAGACACCGCAGGTGCTGCGCTCGCAGCAGACGTAACCCGACTTCAGGGTCCATTACACAATGCGCGAAACCTCAAGCATAAGACGGCTATAAACGCATCGGCATGACAACAAACCGGGCATTGACCTCACCCTGGGATTTGATCACGCAGCTGCTATTTGAATCGACAAAACCCACTTCCACATTTTCAGTATCCACGGCCGCCAAAGCGTCTAATAAGTAATTGACATTAAAGCCAATTTCCATGTCATCGCCATTATAATCAACTTCGAGTTCATCCTGGGCTTCTTCCTGCTCAGGGTTGTTTGCCTGAATTCGCAAGGATTTTGACGACAAATCCAGTCTGACACCACGGTACTTTTCATTAGACAAAATGGCGGCCCGTTGTAAGGCGCTGCGCAGGTAATCGCGCTGCGTGATCAGCAAATTTCCCTCAGGCTTGGGAATCACACGATCGTAATCTGGAAAACGGCCATCAATCAGTTTAGAGGTGAACCTGGTTTGACCCACGATCGCACGGACATGGTTGGTGCCAATCGACAAAATGAGATCACCGTCTTCGCCCAGCAGTTTTTGCAGTTCCAGAACGCCTTTCCTGGGAATAATGACCTGCTGCGTCGCATCAGAAGCCTGTCCCGCTTCAATTTCGCACAAAGCAAGCCGATGTCCATCCGTAGCAACTGCCCGGACGCGACCTTCACCGATTTCGATGAGCAGACCATTGAGATAATATCGAACATCCTGCTGGGCCATCGAAAAATGGGTTTTGTCGAGAAGTCGCCGAAAATCTGCCTGGCTGATCGAAACTTCGAGACTGGCCTGGATGTCTTCCACTACCGGAAAATCGGTGGCCGGCAACGTGGAAAGAACGAAGCGACTCCGCCCCGACCGAACGACCAGCCGATCACCTTCGAGCTGAATGCGAATCGTCGATTCATCGGGTAAAGCACGACAGATATCCAGAAACTTACGTGCCGGAACGGTAATTTCTCCCTCGGATTTGACGTCGTCGACTTCGGTGACGGCAACCAGTTCGACTTCCAGATCCGAAGCCGTCATGGATAATTGACCCTCCCTGGCTACCAATAAAATATTGGCCAGAATCGGCATGGTCTGACGCCGTTCAACGACACCGATAACCGCCTGGAGCGGTCTGAGCAGAGATTCCCTGGAGCTCGTGATATTCATTCGCAACCCCTTAATTAAATAAATTCATATATATAAGATTATTATTGTTATTAAGGCCGGCCAAAACCGTGAATAACTTTATTAATCATTACCTATCAATGTGTTATAGCTATATAACACTGGGTATGTCTGTAATGAAAAGCGGTATCAATTGTTGATAACCTGTGGTTTATTCCGCATCGCTTACTTTTCCACAACTTGTATGCTGTTTATTAACGGGTATTCATCGGTTTATACACTGAACTATCCAGTCAGCGAACGGTACAAATTTTGATAATCCTCAGCAATACGGGTTTCCGTGGTGCGTAAATCCGCAATTTTACGGCAGGCATGCAAGACTGTCGTGTGATCCCGCCCCCCGAAAGCATCTCCGATCTCGGGAAGGCTGTGCGTGGTTAAATTTTTTGCAAGACTCATAGCGATTTGGCGAGGCCTGGTAATCGACCGGCGGCGGCTTTTCGAATGCAGGTCGGCAATACGAATCTTGAAATACTCGGCCACGGTCTTCTGGATATTTTCTATCGTGACCAGCTTGTCCTGTAAGGCCAGTAAATCTTTCAGCGCATCCTTGGCGAAAGCCAGGGTAATGGGTTGGCCGGTAAAAGCCGATGTTGCAATAACACGTCTGAGTGCGCCCTCGAGCTCCCGAACATTGGAACGAATCCGCTGGGCGATAAAAAAAGCAACTTCTTCAGATAAATCAATATGTGCCGCTGCCGCCTTGGTGATCAAAATGGCAACGCTGGTTTCGAGTTCGGGTGGATCGATGGCAACGGTCAATCCCCAGCCAAATCTGGATTTTAACCGTTCTTCAAGGCCGTCGACTTCTTTTGGGTAGCGATCACAAGTCAGGATGACCTGTTGTTGACCTTCCAGCAAGGTATTGAATGTATGGAAAAATTCTTCTTGTGAACGTTCTTTTCGCGCAAAAAACTGGATATCGTCGATCATCAGCGCGTCCAGTGACCGATAAGCCCGTTTGAATTCATTGATCGTATTGTGCCGCAAGGCAGAAACCATGTCGCCGACAAATTTTTCCGAATGCACATAGGCAACCTGCGCGTCCGGTCGCCGTTCGACCATCAGGTTGCCAATACTTTGCATCAGGTGGGTTTTGCCCAGGCCAACACCACCGTAGATGAATAGCGGGTTATAGGCCTGGCCGGGGTTTTGAGCGACTTGCATGGCCGCCGCACGTGCAAGCTGGTTGCTTTTGCCTTCGACGAAACGGTCGAAGGTGAGCTCGGGGTTGAGTTTTCCGCCGATGTAAGCGCCGGACAAAGGTTTAGGATTGATCTTTTCAGGCAGCAAGGCAGTTTCGCCGGAGCGGCTGCCCACTTCGATACTGACCACGACGGGCTCACTATGGCCGTCACCGCCGACCAGCGCGGTGATCTTTTCCAGGCAATTTTGATTGACCCAGTCGACAACGAAACGATTCGGCGCCAGAAGCGTCAGCGTGACTTTGTCCTCGATCACCTGCAGCGGACGAATCCAGGTGTTAAATTGTTGCTCCGACAAATCGGAGCGAAGCTGGCGGACGCAGCGGTTCCAGACGGAGGCCTGCACGTTAGAATTCCCGGAAATCTGATTATTGTAGGGTCGACGTAGGAGGGAAAGTTTATACCGGACAGACAGACTTATCCACAGGAGTGAGCGGTATTGACATGACCCGCTGCCGTGCGTAATCTTCGCGCTCATTTTTCGTCAGGTCAGCCGGTCAGGCTGGGTATTCACGGCCATGAAACGCACTTACCAACCAAGCAAACTCAAACGCAAACGCACACATGGTTTCAGAGCGCGTATGTCCACTCGTGGCGGTCGAATGATTCTCAAGCGGCGCCGGGCCAAAGGGCGCGCACAACTCTCGCGCTGAGTCTGAAAAACGGGCTATTTCGGTCCGGTCGGCGGCGCAGTTTCTGCGGCAGCGCAATCCAACCTGTCCAACATGGTGTTGTGAAACAAATTCCGCCAGCAGCGATAATCAGTGACCTGCTCATTGATTCCCAGGCATTTCCAAAGTTCAATCGCCTGAACGATGCTGCCGATTACGATCGTGTTTTCAAGCATCCCGGGCGTTCCAGGGACCGGTTTTTTACCGTTTTGTTTCGCGGCAATGATTTTGGGTATCCACGCCTCGGACTTGCGATCGCGAAAAAGCGTATCCGGCGTGCAGTCATTCGAAATCGGCTGAAAAGAATCATCCGGGAGAGTTTTCGCCGCGCAAAAAGTCAGCTATTGGGCGTGGACATCGTTATCATGGCGCGCGATACCTGCGAACCGGCCGGTAATGGCGACCTGTTTGCGAGTCTGGAACAACATTGGCGGGCCGTGGCCCGCGCCAACCGAACATAGTGACTGCGATATATGGATAACATCCGATTTGCTCTGTGGATGGGCCTTGGACTTCTGATCTGGTTATCGTTTCAGGCGTGGAAACAGGATTTCACGCCGACGCCTGCACAGATGGATGCCGAGAACCCGCCGCCGGCCCAATCGGCAGACCAGACGCCGGGCAAGGCTTCCGGTGCCGACGATCTGCCGAGCCTGCCGAACGTGTCGGCAACGCCGAAGCTTGGCGAGCAGACACCGCCGGCGGCAAAAAAAGCCGATGTCAGCCCGGGTAAAACCATTCATGTGCGCACGGATGTCCTCGACCTGGAAATCAACCTCGATGGCGGCGATCTGCAGTCCGCGGCTTTGCTTCGTTATCCGGTTCACAAGGATCGTCCGGATGACCTGGTACAACTGCTGTCTTCGGATCCCGACAATATTTTCGTGTTCGGTTCGGGTCTGCGCTCGCTCGATGGCGCTGCTGAACCCAATCACCAGAGCACCTTTACCGCAGATCGGGACGACTACGTGCTGGCCGACGGACAGGAACAGCTCGTCGTGACGCTGAACTGGCAGGGCGAAGGGGGCGTATCGGCCCGCAAAACGTATCAATTCAAGCGTGGCAGCTATGCGATAGGTTTGAATCTGACGATGCAAAACGACGGGGTCGAGCCGTATCATGCCGTCAGTTATTTACAGATCAAGCGCCATTACACTGCGCCGCATCGAACGATGTTTGATATCGATACCTATTCGTTTGTCGGTCCGGTTGTCTATGACGGCGAAAAATATGAAAAGCTCAAGGCCAAGGATCTGGGCGAAAAGCCTTTTGAGCAATCGATTTCCGGCGGCTGGATTGCATCCATTCAGCACCATTTCCTGGTCGCAGCCGTGCCTTCGGCCGGTGTCGTGAGGAAGTTCACCGGTGTCTATGACGAGAAAAATGCTTTTACCCTGGTCCGCATACTCGATACGCAGGCAACCTCGATTGCTCCCGGCGACCAGGCAACATTCGAGTCGACTTTGTTTGTCGGCCCGAAATTACAGGCCCAACTGGCCAAGGTCGCCGAAGGCCTCAAACTGACGGTCGATTACGGCCGGTTGACCGTGCTCGCCCAGCCGCTGTTCTGGTTGTTGCAGAAAATTTACAACGTGACCGGCAACTGGGGCTGGACGATCATCATCGTCACGTTTCTGATTAAACTGACCTTCTACAAGCTGACGGAAAAAAGCGGCCGATCGATGGCCAAGATGCGCAAAATCGCACCGCGTTTGAAGGCGGTTCAGGCGCGTCACAAGGACGATCGCGAAGCGCTGAGCCGCGCGATGATGGAGCTCTATAAGCGTGAGAAGGTCAATCCGGCGGCCGGATGCTGGCCGATGCTGATCCAGATCCCGTTCTTTATTTCCTTTTATTGGGTGCTGGTCGAGAGTGTCGAAATGCGCCAGGCGCCGTTCATGTTGTGGATCACCGACTTGTCGACGCGCGATCCGTTCTTTATTTTGCCGTTATTGATGGGCGCCGCCATGTTTTTTCAGCAAAAACTGAATCCGCCGCCGCCCGATCCGATGCAGGCCAAGGTCATGCAGTTTCTGCCGATCGCATTCACGGCGATGTTTGCCTTTTTTCCGGCCGGGCTGGTTCTGTACTGGCTGACCAACTCGGTGCTTTCGATGGCGCAGCAGTGGCGAATCAACAAGGTTATCGGCGCGGATTGAGTGATGCCGGATTGCATTGCTGCCCGGTTCGACGAACCGGCAGCCCGCGGGGCCGGATGTTGACGCAGTGCAGGCCATGAGTAAAAACGGGGCCGCAAAGACCATTGTAGCCCGTGCGACGCCGGCCGGCCGCGGCGGCATTGCCGTCATCCGGATTTCCGGTCCCCTGGTCGGGGCGATTGCGCAACAGATGATCGGTCGACTGCCGCGACCCAGGTTTGCGGCCCGGCGGGATTTTCTCGACGGAGCCGGAGAGCCCATCGACAGCGGGCTTGCGCTGTATTTCCCGGCGCCGCACTCGTTCACCGGCGAAGACGTGCTCGAATTGCACGCTCATGGCAGCGGTCTCGTCTGCGAGATGCTGATCGAGCGCGCCGTGCAACTGGGCGCCCGGCTGGCCGGACCCGGCGCGTTCACTCGCCGTGCCTTTCTCAACGATAAACTCGACCTGAGCCAGGCCGAGGCAATCGCAGACCTGATCGACAGCGGTTCGCGGGCGGCGGCACGGGCGGCGCAGCGTTCGCTGCAGGGCCTTTTTTCTGCGGTTGTTTACGAACTGAACGCACAGGTTACGGCGTTGCGCGTACACGTTGAAGCCGCGATCGATTTTCCGGAAGAAGAAATCGACTTTCTGAATGATGCGGCATTGCTGGACCGGCTCACCGATGTGCAGGAACAGTTCGATCGATTGGAAAAAACGATTCACCGTGGCCGGTTGTTGCGTGACGGCGTGCATATCGTGCTTGCCGGGCGACCGAATGCCGGTAAATCGTCGTTGCTCAATGCGCTGGCCGGCCATGATGCGGCCATCGTAACGAATATTCCGGGTACGACCCGCGATGTCGTGCGCGAACACATCGAGATTGACGGTTTGCCGGTGTACATCGTCGATACGGCCGGTCTGCGCGATAGCGGGGGAGTGATCGAACAGGAGGGCGTCAGACGTACCCGACAGCAAATTGCGACGGCAGACCACGCCTTGATCGTCATCGATGCTGCTGACGCGACGGCAGATTCCGAGGCACGGTTACGCGCTGAACTACCGCCCGGTACCAGCTTTACCCGTGTGCGCAATAAAATCGATCTGACCGGAGACCTGCCCGGCATCGACCCGGCCCGGCCCGATACCGTGAACATTTGCGCGCTGAACCACGACGGTCTCGACGCCTTATGCGAACGCATCAAGTTGTCGGTCGGCTATGAAACCGGCGGCGGCGAAACAATGACCGCCCGGCGCCGGCACCTGGACAGTCTGGACAGGGCACGCGGGCATTTTCTGGCCGGCAAGACCCGATTGCTCGAGGAGGCAGCCGGAGAACTGATGGCGGAGGAATTGTTACAGGTACAAAACTGCCTGGCCGAGATCACCGGCGAGTTCGGCAGCGACGATTTACTCGGCGAGATCTTTTCGTCGTTCTGTATCGGCAAGTAGTGCCGGCAAGAAAACCCGTCGGACGGGATTAACGACGTTTTTGCATGAGACTGCGACTGGCGAGGATGATCAGATAATTGAGTACTGCGACCATCACCGCCATGATGACGGCACCGACAATCATGTTGTTGGTAAATTCACCCTGGGAAGCCAGATTCTGCGAAAAGTAGATCAGCCAGCCGATCGCCACCAGGGTTGCCGTGACCAGCCAGGTTCGAAAGGCAAAGGCTGACAGGGCGTCGCCGTCCGGCTTCCTGATCATTCGATATACCGGCACGGCAATGACCACGCAGATCATGAAAGAAATGAAATATTCAAGCACTGCCGGCCCGGCTTCCAGCGGGTTATTCTCGATCCCGCGAAAGGCCCAGGTCATATATAACGCCATGGCGATACTCAGCGCCCCGATACGAATTGCCATAATCATGTCCGAGTATCCTTTCGCTTTGTGGAGACAGAACCTGTGAACATATTGGAAATCGTCGCTTCTTTCAATGTAAAATATACAGTCCGACGGCACGAAAGTGTCGCAGGGCTTGGTTTGCAGACGAAATAAAGGGATCTGTGTGCAGGCGGGTTTGTAACAAATTGTTACAAACTGTTACGGCCCTGTATGAAAATTGGCTTCTCTGCCGCGTAATATCCCGGTATCGAGACTGGTCGACAGGCGGTCGGCGGTTTACGGCAGGTGGAGACAAACCGGTACGCATTCGAAAAACGGTATAATCAACGAACGGTCTTGGCGGGCATCCGGCAAGGGTGGCGTATTGTCATTTTGCAGAAATTCCCGCGGATCACCCGGGTAGTTCAGGAGAAAAAATTGATCAGAACATTCTATCAACTGGTGTTGACAGGCATTGTCGGCGCAACCTTGCTGACGGCCTGTGACAAGGGGCCTGCTCCGGTTAAAAAGGGTGAAACCAGCATCGGTGTATTGATCGTCGCGCACGGTTCAAAATCGTCGCAATGGACGGGTATGGTCAAGGCGGTAGCCGATGAGGTCCGCGAACCCATACTGAACGGAACAGCGGTCAGTGATGTCCGGCTTGCATTCATCGAGGAATCGAAGCCGAATATCGCCAGTCAGCTGCGTGCCTTCGATGAAGCCGGTTACGACGAAGTCATCGTCGTCCCTTTATTCATTGCGGTGGAATCGACGAAAATGAACAAATACCTGCAATACTTGGTCGGCGTGCGCTCCGATGCCGGGCAGATGAAGCAGCTCGAAAAGGAAGGCTACGAAATCTATTACCCCAGGGCGCGCATCAGTGTGACTCCGGCGCTCAATGAAGGCAGCGTACTGAAGAAGAATGTGCTGCGCCGGGCCAAGGCCTTGCAGGGAGAAGACAGCGGCGACGATATAGGTCTTCTGCTGGTGGGCTACGGAGACCAGGCATACGGCCAGCAAATGCAGGAGATCATGGAAGGTATCGGTCGGTACGTGAAAATCAAAAGCGATATCGATTCTGTGGGCTACGCCTTCGTCGGTGAGCTGGTCGATTATTCCGGGGAACCCATCGTCGAAGCCATCAACGAATTGCTCAAGCTCGATGAGAAAGTGCTCATCGTGCCGGTACTGCTCGCTGTGGATCCAATGCTGCAAATCAATACGATCCAGGCGGCCGTTAACGCGGTGCCGACAGCATCGCGGCTGCGTTACAAACCCGACGCTGTTTTGCCAGATCCCAAGGTGAACGAATACGTGATCAATCTGGTCAAAGAGGGCGTTGCACGCATCAATGAAGCCGGTGGCAAGGTGACCCCCAGAGCACAGTGATGTGCTGCGGGCGATGAACTAATGATGCAACGCAGCGCAACAGGACGACGGATGCCGACTACGAAGATATTGCTGACGCTTGCGCTCGTGGCCGTCTACGCGTATTTCTGGATCAACGGTCCGCTACAGGAGGCTGCGCCGGTCTTCGAGTTCGAAGAGCATAACACCGGCTTCGGCGAGCCGGTCCGCGTTGGCGATGAATTTATTCCGCCCAAATTCGGCGTTCTGGGCGAGCAGGAACAGAACCCTTATTTTCATATCCTGACCGCGCAGGAAAAAAAGCGGCCAAATTTTGGCATTATCGGCGATTCGCGGACCAACCCCGGCCTCGCGCCGGAAGTCGCCGAGCAGGTGCTGGCCAATGCAAAAAGCCACGCCCAGAACCCGGACGGCGTGCGGCTAAAGACTGCGCTCGATATGTACTATGCCGAAGAACGCGACGCCAATGGACGGGTTGTCGGGCTATATTTCGAGAACACGGGTCTGAACAAGCATATCAAGGGTTATGCTGGCCCGATCGATATCGGCATGGAAGTCGGTGCGGACGGCAAGATCAAGTCCGTTACGCACGTGTTTTCCATGGAAACGACGAGCTACCTGCGCGATATCGAGAAGGACGGCTTTTATGAGCGCTTCCAGGGCATTCCGCTTGATGACAAGACCTATGACGTGGACATTGTCAGTGGTGCATCGTTGACCACCGAGGGCATTGTCCACAGCGTCAATGCGCTGGTCAGCATCGCGCGTGAGTCTCCGCTGGAAATTTATATCGACACGAAACCGGCCGGGTTTCAGGTCAAGCCGGTATTGCCCAAAACGTGGATACTGCAAGCGGCATTAATCGCGTCGCTGTTTATCATCACGTTTACTGGTGTGGCGCGACGCAATCCGAAAACGAGCCTGGCATTCGGTATCGTATCGATCGTCTATCTCGGTTTCTACCTGAACAATTCATTTACCTACGCGACCTTTACGCAGCCGTTCCTGGGCATCAGCTGGTCTTATATCCTGGGTATTTATGCCTCGCTGGTGCTGATCAGTGCAATTTGGGACGGGAACGCGTATTGCCGTTACATCTGCCCGTACGGCAATGTGCAGCGATTGCTGCTGCGCTTCATACCATGGCACGGCAAGCTGAGGGTTCCCAACCGGGTGCTCGGCCTGATTCGCTGGGCGATTACGATCACACTGGTCATCGGCATCGCGACCGGGCTCAGGGATTGGGGCAGTTTCGAGCTGTTCCCGGACCTGTTCGGGCTTGAAATCATGAATTCGCCCTGGTTCTGGCTGTCGCTGGGCGCCGTGCTGGTTTCCGCGTATTACCCGATGCTGTGGTGCCGGATGCTGTGTCCGACCGGCGCGGTTCTCGATGGCATCGCATTTGTGGCAAGATCAACACCTGTGAAACGACGTAAACAGGTTTCCGGCCGGTCCGGTCCGGGCGTTGTCGAACAACCGGCGGGGGCGTGATCGACCCCGTCATTTGAGGAGGTAGAGAGTGATGAATAAATTCTGGTTAGTACTGATTGCCACGGCGTTGACGACGCTGTTGCTTGCCGGCTGTGGTAAATCGACGCAGCAGACTGAAACGACTGCAGATGCCGGACCGAAAATCGGTGTGCTGCTCGTCAATCACGGCTCGGAGCAGAAGGCGTGGCGTGACATGCTCGTCGACGTTGAGAAGTCTGTTACGGACAGAATTCTCGCGATGCCGAATGTCGAAGGCATCAAGACGGCATTCAACGAGTATACCGAGCCCTCAGTGGCGACACAGATGAAAGCGTTTGACGACGAAGGCTACGACGAAGTCATCGTCTTGCCGCTGTTTCTGACTGTCGGCGGGCATACGAATTCGGATATTCCGAACCTGATCGGCCTGAAGAACGACAAGGACACGCTGGAGGCTCTGCCGAAGGAAGGCGTCCCGGTTTATCGCCCGCGTGCGCGCGTGACGTTGCTACACACGATTGATGCCACCGAATTTCTGAAGACCAATATCCTGCGGCGTACCAAGGAATTGCTCAAGGACGGTGATGGCACGAAGGTCGGCGTGACACTGGCAGCTTACGGCGATGCCGGTTTCAACCAGCAATGGGAAGAACTGATGACATCGATCGGAACCTACCTGAAGGATAATCTGGGTATCGATACCGTCAATTCTGCATGGAGCGGCCATCTCGTTAATTATTCGATCGAGCCGACCAAAAAGGCCATCAACCAGGTGCTTGCCGAAAAAGACAAGGATATTCTGATCTCGGTTTATGTCGCTTACGACTATATGTTCCAGCGGGACATCATCGGCGAGGCGGCAAAGAAATCCGACCGGCCGCAGGATGTGCTGTACAACGAAACCGAGTCGATTCTGCCGGATAAGAACCTGAACAATTGGGTGGTTCAGTCGGTTAAAGAGAGCCTGTCGACCGGACGTCTCGGTTCCCTGGTGAGCCAGGCAAAATAGCCGCTGTACCCGGCGGTTTGTCGGCGAGATGCTCGATCACCTGGGCCTGATCGTTCGATCGACTGAAGAGAGCAAGCGGTTTTACGGGGCGGCCCTGGCGCCACTGGGTTATGGCCTCGTAGCAGAAAGGCCAGGTCGGGCCGGGTTTGGCCCGCCCGGCAGGCCTTTATTTTGGGTCGGCATGAGCGCGTCAGCAGACCGCCCGTTGCCGGGCCCGGTGCATATCGCCTTCACTGCCCGGTCCCGGTCGGCGGTCACCGCCTTTCATGCAGCGGCACTTGAGGCCGGGGCACGCGACAACGGTCCGCCCGGATTGCGCCCCGAATATCATGCAAATTATTTTGGCGCTTTCGTGACAGATCTGGACGGCAATAATATCGAGGCCGTTTGTCACGATCCGGCCTGAAGTTCTGACCAGACCGGCTCCTTTGGGTGCGAGAAATTCCGACAATGCCTAACGGCGAGTCGTTTCGAGCCTGATGATATCGGCTTGAAGTTTTTCCGGCTGCCTGTCTGCAGCCTCGTTGCTGCAGACACTGTCGGCGCCTGATTTACGTGCCCGGTCCAGCGCATTTTCCGCGCGCATGAGTAACGAGGAAATGGTTTCACCTCGACGGTATTGTGCAATACCGCCGTACAAGGTGACGCGATCGCCGGCCGTATCGCGTTGCTCAGCGTTGGCAGCCAGCACGCGCTCGGCCGAGCGCTGAGCGCCGGTCAGGTTTGTTTGCGGCAAGATGGCAATGAATTCTTTGTCGCTATAGGCCCCGAAGCAATAATGAAAACCGGTCGAGTTCAAGGAATCCATCTCACGCAATTCTGCGCGAATATTCGCCTCGACGTTTCTGAATGCCTGCATTTTTTTCATTTCAACCGGGCGCACGGAGGAAGACACGATGTAATCGGCATTAAAAATGCAGATGCAAAAAGCCACATTCGAGCGGTCGGCGCGTCCTTTTTCGCGAGCCAGCAGGTCGAGGATATAGCGACGATTGACGGAATTGGCCTGACCGGTTGCATGGTCGCGCCGGAATTTTGCCTGCAATTCGGCAAATTTTGTCTTTAACCGGCGGTGCTGCCGGTATATGTGCCGGCCGGCGCCGGACAGGCACAACATGATGCCGGCAAAAATAAGTATCCGGGCGAGGTTTTCGGACGTCCACGACGGGGGTGTCGTGGAGATCATTTTGCCCAGGTTGACCACCGAATAGCTGATGACGACGAAAATAATGAGCTGGTTCAGAGTGTTATAGCTGACACGCAGCATCGCAAACAGAATAATCGATGCATAGATACCGATGAGAAGCTCTCCGGTACCCGTGCTCATCAGCGAAAGCAGCATGACCCATGCAATACCCACCACGCATTGCGCGAGCGTGATCGTGTCGGGCGAGGGCCTGTGAGCCGCACTGCTGCGCGCCAAGATGAAGAACAGGACATTGGTTGCAATGATGCCGGGAAGAATAATCGTTGCCGCCCGCGGAGTAATGGACGTTGCGCCGGCGACATGGCTGAGCCAGGCCAGGAGCGACCAGCCGATATAAAGCGCAAGCGCACGCTGAAAGAGGTGTATCGGCGTCGACTCTGTCGCGCCGTCGTGAGCCGGCGAGTCGGTGTCTTTGGTCGTTACAGGGACAGGTGTTACGTTCACGGTGGGTGAACCGATTGCGAAGGTTACCCGATGATGTCAAATCGTCAGGGGTAAAAGTGTGATGCAATTCGCATTGATCGGGCCACGGAAGATTAAGTTAAATTCAGGCCCTGCCTGCAGAGTATGGCGCAGCGGAAGAAACGCCCCGTCCGGGCGGTTGCGCAGGATATGACAGGCCAACGGGCTGACCGGTAGAATGGCCGTCGGGATTCAGTACGGCGGGCGTCGTGAACAGGAAATTCGATGTCATCGTAGTCGGCGGCGGGCACGCCGGGACGGAAGCGGCTGCCGCTGCTGCGCGCATGGGCGCGTGCACGCTATTGCTGTCACAGAATCTCGATACCCTGGGACAAATGAGTTGTAACCCGGCCATCGGGGGCATCGGGAAAGGACACCTGACTCGCGAGATCGATGCGCTCGGTGGCCTGATGGCACGCGCGATTGACCAGGCAGGCATCCATTTTCGTATCCTGAATGCCAGTAAAGGGCCGGCTGTCAGGGCGACACGGGCACAGGCCGATCGTATTTTGTATCGTCGGGCGATTCGCCGATTGCTCGATGCAGAGCCGAATCTGTCATTGTTCCAGCAGAGCGTCGATGATCTGTTGATGGACGGTAATCGTGTCACCGGCGTTGTGACGCGTCTTGGCGTCAAATTCCATGCGCCGACAATTGTCCTGACCGTCGGAACTTTTTTGGGCGGCCGGATTCATGTCGGGCAGACCAGTCACAGCGGCGGCCGGGCCGGTGACGCGGCCTCGATCAGGCTGGCCGACCGTTTACGTGAAATGCCGTTCCGTGTCGGTCGCCTGAAAACCGGCACGCCGCCGCGTATCGACGGGCGGACAGTGAATTTTGACGTCATGGAAGAGCAGCACGGAGACGATCCCGTACCGGTTTTTTCTTTTCTGGGTCGCCGGGTCGATCATCCGCGCCAGGTCCCCTGTCACCTGACGAAGACCACGCGGGCAACGCATGACATTATTCGCGGCGCATTACATCGATCGCCGATGTATACCGGTGCGATAGACGGTGTCGGGCCGCGCTATTGCCCGTCGATCGAAGACAAGATTACACGCTTCGCGGACAGGGATTCGCACCAGATTTTCGTGGAGCCCGAAGGGCTGGAGTCGACGGAATTATATCCGAACGGCATTTCGACAAGCCTGCCCTTCGAGGCCCAGCGTGCGTTCATCGCGACGATCCCGGGTTTTGAAGCCGCACAAATCACGCGGCCGGGCTATGCCATCGAGTACGACTTTTTCGATCCTCGCGATCTGCGTCCGACGCTCGAGACCCGGCCGATCGACGGATTATTCTTCGCCGGGCAGATCAATGGCACGACAGGATACGAGGAAGCCGGCGCCCAGGGCCTGCTGGCCGGCATCAATGCCGCGCTCGCAGCGCAGGAAAAACCCGGCTGGTATCCGCAGCGCCATGAAGCCTATATCGGCGTGCTGGTCGATGACCTGATCACGCGCGGCACGCAGGAACCTTACCGGATGTTCACGAGCCGGGCCGAGTATCGCCTGCTGCTGCGCGAAGACAATGCCGATCTGCGATTGACCGGCAAAGGCCGCGAACTGGGGCTGATCGATGACGAACGCTGGCGATTTATTACCTTGAAACGCGAGCGTATCGATCGTGAAACGGCGCGCCTGGCCGGTTTGCTGGTACGCCCCGGACACCTCGATGAAGCACTCCGGGCCAGATTGGGCGGGCCCATGAAACGCGAACAAAAAGCACTGGAATTCCTGCGCAGGCCGGAACTCGATTACCGTACAGTGATGAGCATTGCGGCGGTCGGTGCGCGGGTGACCGATGCGGCCGAGTCACCGGAAATGTCGGAGCAGATTGAAAGCCAGGTTGAAATCGAAGCGCGTTACAGCGGCTATGTCTCGCGCCAGCAGCAGGAAATCGAACGCGCAAGAAACAACGAGCAGACGGCCATGCCCGATGACATCGATTATGATTGTGTGCGCGGACTGTCGAACGAGATTCGCCAGAAACTCAATGGCACGCGCCCGGCGACGCTCGGGCAGGCTTCGCGGATCTCCGGCATGACACCGGCCGCGATTGCATTATTGCTTGTGCACCTGAAAAAACGACAGTTGAAGCGTGCCTGACCGAATGGCATCGCACAAGTTATCAATACAGTCGGTGCGCCTCGCGTGCTTCATCGTCTTTATCGCGCTGCTGGGCGGTTGCGGCAGCAATGAAGCCGGCAAGCCGTCACCGGTTGCCCGGATCGGCGGCCCGTCGGGCACGCAACGGGCCGCCGATCAGACCCTGCGTGTCGGTAACGGCGCCGAACCGCAAACACTCGATCCCCACCGGGCAGAGGGTGTCCCGTCATCGAATATCCTGCGTGATCTGTTCGAGGGATTGACGATAGAGGCGCCTGACGGTTCGGTGATACCCGGCGTGGCCACACACTGGGATATCAGCGCGGATGGCCGTGTATATACGTTCCATCTGCGTGACGATGCACGCTGGAGTAACGGCGATCCGGTTACATCCGCGGACTTCGTGTTCGGATTCAGGCGCAGCGTCGATCCGGCCACGATGTCTCACTATTCGACCATCCTAGAACCCATCGTGAATGCCAGGCAGATTATCAACGGCAAAAAACCGCCCGAAGCGCTGGGTGTCCAAGCGCCGGATGCCCATACATTCGTGATCCGGCTGACCGGGCCGACACCGTATTTGCCCGGCCTGCTGAATCATTCGACTACTTATCCGGTACATCGCGCTTCGGTCGAACGATACGGCAACCAGTTTGCGCGGGAAGGACGCCTGATCGGCAACGGCGCCTACCGGCTGGATGAATGGGTCGTCCAGTCACATATAAAACTCGTGCGGAATCCATATTACTGGGACAATGCCAACACGACGATCGAGACGGTGTATTACTACCCGATCGAGAATCAGGATGCCGAACTCAAGCGGTTCCGGGCTGACGAGCTTGATATTACCAACGAGATTCCGTATCAGCAGCTTAAATGGATTCGTGAAAATCTGGCCGACGAACTGGTCATCGCTCCGTATCTGGGCAGCTACTATTTTGGCTATAACGTGACACGCGAACCGTTTCGCGACAATGTCGATTTACGCCGGGCGCTCTCGCTGGCCGTCGATCGAGACATCATAACAAGCCGGATCACCGGCGCCGGGGAGATCCCGGCTTATGGCTGGGTGCCGCCGGTGACGGGCTATACGCCGGCCAAACCCGAATGGGCCGCATGGACACAGGCCGAACGCGATGCCGAAGCGCGACGCCTCTATGCACGGGCCGGTTATTCGGCCGACCGGCCGCTGACGGTCGAACTGCTTTACAACACGAGCGCAAATCACAAGCGCCTGAGCATAGCAATCGCATCGATGTGGAAAAAGACGCTCGGCGTCAAGACGCGGCTGCTGAACCAGGAATGGAAGGTTTTTCTCGAGACCCGGCGGCGCAGGGAAACCACGCAGGTGTTCCGGGCCGGCTGGATCGGCGATTACAATGACGCGTTCACATTTTCGCAGATGATGTACTCGACCAACGAGATGAATCATTCGGGGTATGCGAACCCGCGTTACGATGCATTGATCGAACGCGCAGCCGGCGAGGCGGATCCGGCCGCCCGGGCCGATATGCTCGAACAGGCGGAACGCATCCTGCTCCAGGACATGCCGATCATCCCGATCTACTTTTATGTGTCCAAGCATCTCGTCAAACAGTGGGTCGGAGGTCGGGAGCCGAATATCATGGATCATCATTACACGAAGAATTTTTATATTCTCGAGCACTGACGGGCAGGGGCATAGGGTTTGGGGGTTGGTTGTTGTTCTTTTCCGGACGATCTTTTCCGGCATTTTGTCCTTCGGAAACAGTCAGCGGTCCATCTCGGTACTCAAACAGGACTGAGAGAATTCAGGCGCGGTTGCGAAGGGTCACCGGCACAAAAAACCGCCCCGGGAAAGAACAACGACCCTCATGTCGTCACCCTGATACCATCAGAAAAGTTTTAGAGCCCATTTCTCCATGCTGAATTTTATCTTCCGCCGTCTGCTGAGCGCCATTCCGACGCTGTTAATCCTGATCGGCCTCGCGTTTTGCCTGATACGCGTTGCACCGGGCGGTCCGTTCGACGGCGAAAAGCAACTGCCGGCGGAAATCGAAGCGAACCTGCGCGCCGCCTATCATCTCGACGAGCCGCTATACCGGCAATTCGGCCGTTATCTGGTGAACCTGGCACACGGGGATTTCGGCCCGTCCTTTCAGTATCGCGACTTCAGCGTCACCGAGTTGATCCGCAGCGGCTTTCCCGTGTCATTGCGTCTCGGCGGCCTGGCCATGCTGCTTGCCCTGTTGCTCGGCGTGACGGCGGGTTCGATCGCCGCCCTGAACCAGAACTCCACGACCGACTACAGCGTCATGGCAACGACAATGCTGGGTATCTCGATTCCCAACTTCGTCGTTGCACCCCTGTTGATCCTGATTTTTGCCGTCGGGTTACGGTGGTTGCCGGCCGGCGGTTACGGTGGCGGAGCGCCGCAGTATCTCCTGATGCCTGTCATCGCCCTGGCGCTGCCGCAAGTCGCCTATATTGCGCGGCTGACACGCGGCAGCATGATCGAAGTCCTGCGCAGCCCGTTTATCCGCACGGCACGCGCCCAGGGTTTGTCGTTGCCGCGAATCATCGTATTGCACGCGCTCAAACCGGCCCTGTTACCGGTTGTGTCCTATCTGGGTCCAGCAACGGCGGCCGTCATTACCGGTTCCGTCGTGATCGAACAGATTTTCGGTATTCCCGGCCTCGGCCGGTATTTCGTTCAGGGTGCGCTGAATCGCGATTACACGCTCGTCATGGGTGTCGTCGTGTTTTACGGTACCCTGATCATCGCGTTTAACTTTTTTGTCGACCTGGTCTACGGCTGGCTCGATCCACGGGTGCGGTTGTGAACGACCGGATGAATCCGGCGCCCGGGCGCAGTCTCTGGTACGACGCATGGACTGTTTTGCGCCGCAATCGTGCCGCCGTTACGGCGCTGATCATTCTCGTGTTGCTGACAGTGATCGTTGTGGTCGTGCCGTGGTTCAGTACCTACAGCATCGAAGAGACGGACTGGGACAATATTTCGATCCCGCCGACGCTGGTCGGCGGCCACCTGTTCGGTACCGACGGGCTCGGTCGGGACCTGTTCGTGCGCACGTTGCAGGGCGGGCGCATCTCGCTGCTCGTGGGTGTCGTCGCAACCTTTGTCAGCCTGCTGATCGGCATTACCTATGGCGCCGTTTCCGGATATGCCGGCGGGCGTATCGATCAGGCGATGATGCGCATTGTCGATATTCTGTATGCGCTGCCGTTCATGTTTCTCGTGATCCTGCTGATGGTCTTTTTCGGTCGCAATATCCTGCTGATTTTCGTCGCCATCGGCGCGATCAACTGGCTGGATATGGCCCGGATCGTGCGCGGCCAGACGCTGAGCCTGAAGAATCGTGAATTTATCGAGGCCGCACGCGCAGGCGGCGTCACCATGTCACGCATTATTCGCCGGCATATCGTGCCGAATCTTCTCGGTGTCGTGGTGATCTACGTAACGCTGACCATTCCCCAGGTGATTCTTGTCGAATCCTTTCTGAGTTTTCTGGGCCTGGGCGTGCAGGAACCGATGACTTCATGGGGCGCACTCGTCAACGAAGGCGCACAGGAAATGGAAAATGCGCCGTGGATGCTCGTGTTCCCGGCACTGTTTCTGACGGTGACCCTGTTCTGTTTTAATTTTCTCGGCGATGGTCTGCGCGATGCACTCGATCCGCGCGATCGCGGAGCGTCGGCATGAACAGTCTGCCGGCAACGGTCCTGTCGGTCGAGGCGCTGAACGTGACGTTTACGACCCCCGACGGTCCGGTGCGCGCCGTGCAGGATTTGCACTTCGATGTTCGTGCCGGCGAGACACTGGGCATCGTTGGTGAGTCGGGTTCGGGCAAGAGCCAGACCGTGCTGGGGCTGCTGGGCTTGCTGGCCGCCAATGGCGCTGTTTCCGGTCGAGCCCTGTTCGACGGCGATAATTTGCTGGCGTTGCCCGAGCCCCGGTTGCGCGCGATTCGCGGCGCCCGTATTGCCATGATTTTTCAGGATCCGATGACTTCGCTGAATCCATACCTGACCATCGGGCGACAGATGACCGAAGTATTGCGGTTACACCGCGGCATGGATCGTCGCGCGGCTCTGCGACAATGCGAGATGCTGCTCGATGCCGTGCAGATCACCGATGCACGGCGCCGACTCGACATGTACCCGCATGAGTTGTCCGGCGGCATGCGCCAGCGTGTCATGATCGCCGCCGGCCTCCTGTGCGAACCGGACTTGCTGATTGCCGATGAGCCCACGACAGCGCTCGATGTCACGGTGCAGGCACAGATCCTGGAATTGATACGTGAACTGCGGACCGAATTTTCGTCATCGATTATTCTGATCACCCACGATCTGGGCGTCGTTGCGGGTACCTGCGACCGGGTACTGGTCATGCGTGACGGCATTGCCGAGGAAACCGGCTCGACCGCGGATATTTTTTACCGTTCGGTGAACGATTACACGCGTGCCCTGCTCGATGCGGTACCGCGGCTGGATGGCGAGCATGCCGACGCGACGCGGGAAATGCCGAACGACAGCGGCGAACCGGTGCTGTCGGCTACGGATGTCCGCGTAGAGTTCAGCGTGCCGGGCAACCGGATTTTTGTCGGGCCCAAAGCGTTACGTGCGGTCGACGGCATCGGCATTTCCGTCGGGCCGGGCGAAACCGTGGGTATTGTCGGCGAATCGGGGTGCGGAAAATCCACGCTGGCGCGTGCCATTCTGCGCCTTATCGATACCCGCGACGGTAAAATCTGCCTGTTGGGCCGTGACCTGGCCGCGCTGGGCAAACGTGAATTGCGCACCGCACGGCGCGACATGCAAATGATTTTTCAGGATCCACTGGCCTCGCTCGATCCGCGCATGACCGTGGGACGGATCGTGGCCGAGCCGCTCGAAACTTTTTTCCCGGCCCTGGGAGCCGTGGAACGCGCCCGGCGCGTGGCCGACATGCTGACCCGCGTGGGCCTGACGGCCGCCTGCATGAACCGCTATCCACACGAGTTTTCCGGGGGCCAGTGTCAGCGCATCGGCATCGCCAGGGCGTTGATTTCACAACCCCGGCTCGTCATTTGCGATGAGGCCGTCAGTGCGCTGGATGTCACGATCCAGGCACAGATTATTGCCCTGCTGATTGATCTGCAGCAGCAACTCAAGCTTGCGCTCGTATTTATTGCGCACGACCTGGCAGTCGTGCGCCGAATCAGTCATCGCGTCATCGTGATGTATCTTGGCCGGGCGGTGGAAATCGCCGCCACCGACGAACTGTTCTCGACGCCCCGGCATCCATACACGCGCGCGTTGATTGCCGCCGCGCCGGTACCCGATCCGGCGATCGAGCACGATCGCCGGCATGTCGCGGTCAGAGGCGAGGTGCCTTCCCCGCTGGAACGCCCGACCGGTTGTGCTTTCCGTTCACGCTGCCTGTATGCCGAAGCCGAATGTGCGCAGCGTTCGCCGGTACTGGAATCGCTGGGCGGGACCCGGGTGGCGTGTCATCGGGCCGGTGCGCTGCCGCCGGCCTGACTTAACACCGGCGCCAATTACACGTAACATAGCCAACCGCTTGGGACGCAGCCCCTGGAGAAACGAGAATCCTATGTCTATTTTTTGCAATCGGTCGATCAGTTTTATTCTCATCAGTATCGCGATGACGGCGATGGCAGCGATCCCGGCCCAGGCGTCGTCGGACACCGCCGCAGAGGCGCCCGTTCTGGCCAGCACCTGTCTGGGCTGTCACGGTATTCCGGGTTATCGAAACGCTTATCCGTCGTATCGCGTCCCGAAGCTGGGCGGCCAGCATCCGGAGTACATCGTCATCGCCCTGCACGATTACAAGAACAAAGGGCGCGCACACAAAACGATGCAGGCGCAGGCGGCCGGTTTGTCCGAACAGGACATGCAGGCGCTGGCAGCCTATCTTTTCGGCCGGGGAAAGCTGGCCACGGGTAAGGCGAAAAGCGATGCCCGGATCGAGCGCGGCAGGGAAAAGGCCGCCGTCTGCACGGCCTGTCACGGTGCGAACGGCGTCAGCACGATGCCGAATTGGCCGGTCCTGGCCGGCCAGCATGAGAGTTATCTCAAACAGGCCCTGACCGGATACAAGCAGGGCAGTCGCACGGACCCGGTCATGGCCGGACAGGTTCTGAACCTGACAGAAGAAGACATTGCGGACCTGGCTGCCTTTTTTGCCGCCCAGCCCGGAGTGGTTTCGATCAAATAGGATGGCAACCCGGCGCCGGTTTGCATTCCGCCCGTTCATATGAAGCCCTTCAAGGCGTTCCGCATTCACTCCGAAGACGGCCGGCATGTCGAAGCGCGGCTGGAGGACATCACGCTCGACGATCTGAGTGACGGCGATGTCGTGATTCGCGGCGCCTGGTCGAGCATCAACTACAAGGACGCACTGGCCGCAACCGGCGCCGGACGCATACTGCGGCGTTTCCCGCTCGTCGGCGGCGTCGACATTGCAGGTACGGTCGTCTCGTCGAGCGATCCGCGCGTTGCCGTCGGCGATGAAGTCATCGTCAACGGTTGCGGCCTGAGCGAAACGCATGACGGCGGGTTTGCCGAATATGCCCGCGTTCGTGGCGAGTGGACGACGCCGGTGCCGGCAGGACTCGATGCACGTACGGCCATGGGCGTGGGTACGGCCGGTTTCACGGCGGCGCTGGCAATTCACCGGATGGAACAAAACGGGCAAACGCCCGAAGGCGGTCCGATTGCCGTCGACGGCGCGACCGGCGGCGTCGGCAGCATGGCCATCGACATGCTCAGTCGCCGCGGTTACCGCGTGACGGCACTGACAAGCAAGACCACGGCAACGCGGTATCTGGAGAACCTGGGTGCGACCGAAATTCTCAATGTGTCTGAACTGGAGCTCGGCAAACGCCCGCTGGAAAAGGCAATTTGGGGCGGCGCAATCGATAATCTCGGTGGCGATGTCCTCGCCTGGCTGACGCGCACGACGAAATCTTATGGCAACATCGCAAGCATCGGCCTGGTGGCCGGAATCGAACTGCAAACGACCGTCATGCCGTTTATTTTGCGCGGCGTGAGCCTGCTCGGTATCAATTCGGTCGAAGTGCCCAGGGATCTGCGCATCGCCGTCTGGAACCGGATCGCCGGCGACCTGGCGCCGGCGCATCTGGACGTGATCGTGAAACGTGAGGTTACGCTCGCCGATCTGCCCCGCACCTTTGCCGACTATATCGACGGTATCGTCACGGGTCGCACGGTCGTTCGGTTGCAGGACGCCAAATAACTTTACCGTCGGCGCCCTTCCGGTTAGCTTGTTGCCATGGCGGCGCCCGTAACAGTTCCGGATCTCGAGGATCGCCTGCAGGCGGGCCTGACGGCGATGCAGATTACGCCGGAGCTGCAACTCCTGCGGCAATTGGCCTGTTTGCTGCGATTACTCGACAAATGGAACCGGGCCTTTAACCTGACGGCGGTGCGCGATCCCGGCGAAATGGTCGCTCGCCACATCCTCGATTCGCTGAGCGCACGACCGTTTCTGACGGGCCTGTCGATTCTGGACGTCGGTACCGGTGCGGGGTTTCCCGGCTTGCCGCTGGCCCTGGTCGAACCCCGGCGACATTTCACGCTACTGGATTCGGGGGGCAAGAAAATCCGCTTTGTCAGGCATGTACTGGGCGAACTGGCGCTCGATCATGTCATCGTCGAACAGCAGCGCGTGGAAGCATTCGAACCGGCGGACCTTTATGATGCGGTCATCAGTCGCGCATTTGCTCCGCTCGGAGAATTCGTTCGCCGCTGCGGTCGCCTGGTGGCGACCGGAGGTCGCTTGCTGGCGATGAAGGGGCGATATCCGGACGCCGAACTGGCCGGTTTGCCGGGTGGCTGGGAAACGACTGACGTCGCCAGGCTCGAAGTACCGGGCCTGTCAGGAGACCGGCACATGGTCGTCGTGCAGCGTTGCCGCTGACCGAACCCGAATAAAGGAAAGAACGACATGGGTGAGATAATCGCGGTGACGAATCAGAAGGGCGGCGTCGGCAAGACGACGACTTGCGTCAATCTGGCGGCGTCGCTGGCAACGTTGCAACGTCGAGTCCTGGTCGTCGATCTCGATCCGCAGGGTAATGCAACGACGGGATGCGGCCTCGACAAGACTTCGCTGGCACGGTCCGTTTGCGAGGTCATCCTGGGTGAGGCACAGGCGCTCGATACCATCCAGACGGTTCAGAATGGCACTTTTTCGCTGTTACCGGCCAACGCCGACCTGACCGTTGCCGAGGTGCGATTATTGCAGGAGATCGGCCGGGAGCTGAAATTGCGCAACGTAATCGAGCCGGTTCGCGGCCTCTATGACTATGTCCTGATCGATTGTCCGCCGACGATCAACATGTTGACGCTCAATGCATTGACGGCTGCCGACGGGGCCCTGATTCCGATCCAGTGCGAGTACTATGCGCTGGAAGGATTGTCCGCACTGCTCGAAACCGTCAGGCAGGTTCGCAACACGGTCAATCACGCGTTGCGTATCAAGGGGCTGTTGCGCACGATGTTCGATCCGCGTAACCGGCTTGCCCGGGAAGTTTCCGAACAGTTGCTCAAGCACTTCGGCGACAAGGTCTATGCCACGGTCATCCCGCGCAATGTCCGGCTCGCCGAGGCGCCGAGCTTCGGGCTCGTTGCGTTGCATCACGATCGGGGCTCCACCGGTGCGAAAGCTTACCAGGCGCTGGCCGAAGAGGTCATTGCGCAGGAAACGTCCGGGCCGGCGTAGCTTGCCGCATGGAATACGGGCTAGAATCGAGCGTCATCATGCGGAGTTATCCATGAGCGTAAAAAGGACGGGCCTGGGGCGCGGGCTGGACGCCCTGTTGGGCGATGTCGATATGTCGCCGCCACCGGTTGCTGTCGGCGACGATCGTCAGACCGCCGCGTCGGGCGACGGATTGAAAATGATTCCCGTTGACCTGTTGCGCCGGGGCGCCTATCAGCCGCGCCAGGCCATGAGCCAGGAAGCGCTCGAAGAACTGGCTGACTCCATTCGCGCCCAGGGGCTCATCCAGCCCATCATCGTGCGGCCGCTGGGTGCAACGGATGCGGCCGGTACCCGCCAATACGAAATTATTGCCGGAGAGCGTCGCTGGCGTGCCGCCCAGCTGGCGGGTCTGGACGCCGTGCCGGCGGTCGTCAGGGAAATTTCCGATGCAACGGCGATTGCTGTCGCCTTAATCGAGAATATTCAGCGCGAGAACCTCACGCCGCTTGAGGAAGCACAATCACTGCGGCGACTGATCGACGAGTTCGAGTTGACGCATCAGCAGGCGGCCGAGGCGATCGGGCGTTCCCGCACAGCCGTCAGCAACCTGTTGCGCCTGCTGGACCTGGGCGATGAAGCCAAGGCGCTGGTACGGGTCGGCCGGCTGGAAATGGGACATGCCAGGGCCTTGCTGGCGATCACGTCGTCGCGGGTTCAGGCCGAACTCGCGGCCTTGATCGCGCGCAAGGGCCTGTCGGTGCGGGCCACCGAGGCGTTGGTCAAAAGAACGCTGGCCGGCGGTGGCGCTTCATCGAAATCGTCCCGGCACGTGGTCGATCCGGATATCCGCCATTTGCAGGACGAGTTGTCGGGCCGCCTCGGCGCCCGGGTCACGATCCAGCACCGGGCAAAAGGCAACGGCAAGGTCGTCCTGGCCTATAACAGCCTCGATGAGCTCGAAGGCATCCTCGCCCATATCAAGTAAGGGCCGCTTCCGGCCGCGTTTGACCTGCGTCGATACAGGCTGGCGGCACATCGGTATATATACGTAGGCGCCGGGTCGCCCTTTCCCCTTGAACCGGTCTCGCCAGATCCGTAGAATATATGGGCTAACCGACGGACAGGTCGGATGTATTGCCACCCGTCGCCGAAACCACGGCGATTGAAGTGGCTTTTTTTTGTACCCACGCCCCGTCCGTCAGGGACCGCCAAGGGTCTTGTGACAGGGCAATGGCAGGCATCCTTATGCTGCAAATGGCCGCTTTCAGACTTGCCGGCTGGCAGGTCCTGTTGACCGGCATGGTTGCAGGGGGTGCGTTTTGGCTCGGTGGTTCGTCCGCCGCGCTGTCCGCCGCGATCGGCGGGAGCATTGGAATCATTGCGGGTCTGTACCAGGCCTTGCGCATGTTCCGCGTGGATGCCGGCCGGGATCCTGAAGGATTCATGCGCGGCGTGTACATCGGCGAAGCGGTGAAGATCGTGTTGACGGTCGCACTGATGATTGCCGCGATACGGGGGCTGGGTGTCGAGATGTTGCCGTTCATGATCGGCTACATCGCGATTTACAGCGTGTACTGGATTGCCCTGAAGACCGGGTTATCCGTGGATTAACGAACCGGCCGGTTGCCGGGTCGAGACGACGAAGCATGGAAGAAGAAGGCGCAAAAACATCCGCCCAATACATTCAGCATCACCTGCAGAACCTGCAGTTGTGCCGGAACGAATCCGGTGACTGGATCTGGAACGAATGCCACGGCCATTTCTGGGCGCTCAACGTCGACTCGATGATTTTCTCTGTCATTCTCGGGCTGTTTCTGAGCTTCCTGTTCAGCCGGGTCGCAAAGAATGCGACAACCGGCAGGCCCGGAAAGATGCAGGCATGCATCGAAATCATCATCGAGTTCGTGGGCGGCAGCGTCAAGGATACGTTTCACGGCAAGAATGCGCTGATCGCGCCGCTGGCGCTGACGATTGTGACCTGGATCTTCATGATGAACCTGATGGACCTGATCCCGGTGGACTGGTTGCCGCAACTGGCTGGCATCGCAGGCGTCGAACATCTCAGGGTTGTGCCGACGACCGACCCGAACATCACATTCGCGATGTCCATTTCGGTGTTCATATTGATTATTTTCTATTCACTGAAGATCAAGGGCATTGGCGGCTTCATGGGCGAGCTGACCATGCAGCCTTTGAGCCCGAAAGATCTCGGCGTACCGAAACCGTTCTGGCCGCTGGTCATGGTGTTCAACTTCGTACTCGAAACCGTCGCCCTGCTGGCCAAGCCGCTGTCGCTGTCGTTGCGATTGTTCGGCAACATGTATGCCGGTGAGTTGATGTTTATCCTCATCGCGCTGCTCGGTTATTACCAGCTGCCCCTGCATTTTGGCTGGGCGGTATTCCATATCCTGATCATCACGCTGCAGGCTTATATTTTCATGATGCTGACGATCGTTTACCTGAGCCAGGCCCACGAGGCTCACTAGAGAAAAAATCAAAGAGAAATAGTTCACTCGAGAAATCGTTTTTTTAATGTCCAAAAATGCTTTGTAGGAGCAAGTAATGGGAACTGTAATTGGATTAACCGCGATCGCTGTCGCATTGTTGATTGGCTTCGGCGCGCTGGGCGTCGGTATCGGCATGGGCCTTCTGGGCGGCCGCTTTCTGGAAGGCTGTGCACGTCAGCCGGAACTCGCCAACATGTTGCAGACCAAAATGTTTCTGGTCGTCGCATTGCTCGATGCAGTCGCGATGATCGGTGTGGGTATCGCGCTGTTTTTCGCCTTCACCAACCCGTTCGTCGGGCAGTTCCAGGCGGCTGTCGGCGGATAATCCGGTTTCGCCCCACCCCGGCCCCGGAGCGGGCCGTTGTTCCGGGCGACATCGATTGGCGAATCGTAACTCAGGAGAAGCCAGGTGGATCTGAATGCCACGTTAATCGGCCAGACGATCGCAATGATCGTGTTCGTCTGGTTTTGCATGAAATTCGTATGGCCGCCGTTGCTCGGCATGATCGTGGAACGGCAGAATGAAATTGCCGACGGCCTGGCCGCAGCCGAAAAAGGCGCCCGCTCGCTCGAACTCGCCGGTGCCGAGAAGACGAAACTGCTCGACGAGGCCAGGGGGCAGGCGCGGGAGATCATCGATCAGGCAAATACCCGTGCCGGTAGTATCATCGACGAAGCGCGTGTGACGGCCGACCAGGAGGGTGAGCGTATTCTGCTTGCGGCGCGGGCCGAAGTCGACCAGGAAGTAAATCGCGCCCGCGAGGAGCTGCGCGCGCAGGTCGCTGTCATCGCGATTGCCGGCGCCGAAAAAATCATCGGTCGTGAAATCAACGCGGCAACGCATCAGGATCTGCTCGATAAGCTGGCGCAGGAGATCTAGACGATCATGGCCGAGATCTCGAGTATTGCGCGCCCCTATGCCGAGGCGGTCTTTGCGCTGGCCCGTGAAGCCGGACAGCTTGCGGGCTGGTCGGATACCCTGCACGCTGCCGCTGCGGTCGTGGCCAATGAGACGGTGGCGCGCATGATCGATACGCCGGGGGCGGACGATGCGATCGTCGTCGGCATCGTTGCCGATGTTTGCGGGCAGGCCGTATCGGCCCCGGTCGATGTCGACCGGGTGCGTAACCTGTTCAGACTGCTGGCCGAGAATGACCGCCTGCCTGTACTGGCGGAGATCGCCGCCCGGTTCGACAAGCTCAAGGCAGACGTCGAGAACAGTATCGATGTCGTGCTGACCGCCGCCGCCCCGGTTGATGACGCGCAGCAGGCGAAAATTTCCGCGGCACTGGCAAAACGCTTCGCTCGCAACGTGAATCTACATTTCAAGCTGGATGAAAATCTGATTGGTGGCGCTCGCCTGCAGGCGAACGACCTGGTTATCGATGGTTCGATACGCACCGGTCTGGAAAAACTGTCCAGCGCCCTGACGAACTAGAGGAAACTTAAAGATGGCCATCAAAGCCTTTGAAATCAGCGAACTGATGAAGGAACGCATCAAGAATTTCGACAGCGCTGCCGAAGCAAGGGACGTGGGCAGCGTCATCGCCGTGACGGACGGCATTACCCGTATCCATGGCTTGGGCGCTGCACAATATGGCGAGATGCTCGAATTTCCCGGCGATACCTACGGCCTGGCGCTGAACCTCGAACAGGATTCGGTCGGTGCCGTGGTGCTCGGCGATTACAAGCACATTTCAGAAGGCGATACGGTCAAAACCACCGGGCGTATCCTCGAAGTACCGGTCGGTCGCGGACTGCTGGGCCGGGTCGTCAATTCCCTGGGCGAACCCATCGACGGCAAGGATCCGGTCAATGCCAGTGAAAGTTCGCCGATCGAAAAAGTTGCGCCGGGCGTGATCGAGCGTCAATCGGTCGACCAGCCGGTGCAGACCGGACTCAAATCCATCGACTCGATGGTGCCGATCGGTCGCGGCCAGCGCGAGCTGATCATCGGCGACCGCCAGACAGGCAAGACGGCCGTTGCCATCGATACGATCATCAACCAGAAAGACACCGGCATCAAATGTATCTATGTCGCAATCGGACAGAAGAATTCCACGATCGCCAACGTCGTGCAAAAACTCGAAGAACACGGCGCGATGGAACACACGATCGTCGTTGCCGCGGCGGCGGCCGAGTCGGCGGCGATGCAATATATCGCCCCGTATTCCGGCTGCGCGATGGGCGAATATTTTCGTGACCGCGGCGAAGATGCGCTGATTATCTATGATGATCTGACCAAGCAGGCCTGGGCCTATCGCCAGGTGTCGCTGCTGCTGCGGCGCCCGCCGGGCCGCGAAGCCTATCCGGGTGACGTGTTTTACCTGCATTCGCGCCTGCTTGAGCGCGCCGCGCGCATCAATGCGAAGGAAGTCGAACGGTTGACGAACGGCGAAGTCAAGGGCCGGACCGGTTCGCTGACGGCACTGCCGATCATCGAAACACAGGCCGGCGACGTATCGGCATTCGTGCCGACCAACGTGATTTCGATCACTGACGGCCAGATTTTCCTCGAAACGGATCTGTTCAACGCCGGGATCCGGCCCGCCATCAACGCGGGGCTGTCGGTATCGCGAGTCGGTGGCGCGGCACAGACCAAAATCATCAAGAAACTCGGTGGCGGCGTGCGTCTCGCGCTGGCCCAGTACCGTGAACTGGCGGCGTTTGCGCAATTTGCATCCGACCTCGACGAGGCCACCCGCAAACAGCTTGAGCGCGGCCAGCGCGTGACGGAATTGATGAAACAGCCGCAGTACTCGCCGTTGTCCGTCGGTGAAATGGCGGTTTCGCTGTACGCGGCGAACGAAGGGTATCTCGACGACGTCGATGCCAACCGGATCGTTCCGTTCGAAGCGGCGATGCATGCCTATGTCACGGACAATTTTGCCGACCTGATCAGCCGGATCAATGAGACCGGCGATCTGAATGACGAGATCGAAGCCGGTCTGAAACAGGCTATCGAGGACTTCAAGGCGAACGGCGCTTACTAGGACGCCGGACGGCATCGACAGCAACCGGGTGTAACGAAGAGCTTATTACATGGCGAACCTGAAAGAAATTCGCACCAAGATCGGCAGCGTCAAGAACACGCAAAAGATCACCAAGGCGATGGAAATGGTCGCGGCCAGCAAGATGCGCCGTACGCAACAGCGCATGCGCGAAATACGTCCGTATGCCAATCGCATTCGCACCGTCATCGGACACCTGTACCGTGCAAATCCGGAATACCGGCATCCGTTTCTGGCCGAACGCGAGGCCAGGCGCATCGGCTATATCGTCGTGACGACCGACCGGGGCCTGTGCGGCGGTCTGAATGTCAACACGTTCCGCATGCTGATCAAGGACATGAAGGCATGGCGCGACAAGGGTGTTGAAGTCGATTTGTGCCTGATCGGCGCGAAGGGCGTGCAATTCTTTCGCGGTTTTGACGTCAATGTCGTGGGTGCCGCGACGCACGTGGGCGAAGACCCGAAGGTTGCCGATCTGGTCGGGTCGATCAAGCTCATGCTCGATGCCTATATCGAGGGCCGGATCGACCGGCTGTTTCTGATGCACAGCAAGTTTATCAACACGATGAGCCAGCAGCCCGGGATTTCCACGCTGATACCGGTCGATGCCGAAGACGCAGAGAATCTGCCCAGGCACTGGGACTACATCTACGAGCCGGAACCGGCCGAGCTGCTCGATGCGGTCCTGATGCGCTACATCGAATCGCAGGTTTATCGTGCCACGGTCGAAAACGTGGCCTGCGAGATGGCGTCGAAAATGGTTGCGATGAAGAGTGCGACGGATAACGCCGGCAAGTTTATCGATGAACTCCAGCTCGATTACAACAAGGCCCGCCAGGTCGCCATTACCCAGGAAATTTCAGAAATCGTCGGCGGCGCCGCCGCGGTATAGAGGACCAGCAGTTATGAATTCCGGAAAAGTCAGCCAGGTTATCGGCGCTGTCGTAGACGTGCAGTTCCCGCAGGGCCACCTGCCGAAAATCTACGATGCTTTGAGAATCGAGGATCGCGATCTGACGCTCGAAGTGCAGCAGCAACTCGGCGACGGTGTCGTGCGCACGATCGCCATGGGTTCCAGCGAAGGTCTCGTGCGCGGCCTGGATGTCGCCAACACCGGCGGCCCGATCCAGGTGCCGGTCGGCGAGAAGACGCTGGGGCGCATCATGAACGTGCTGGGTACGCCGATCGACCAGCAGGGCCCGATCGGCGAAGAGAAACGCATGCCGATTCACCGCGCAGCACCAAAATACGAAGACCAGGCGACATCGACCGAATTGCTCGAAACCGGCATCAAGGTCGTCGACCTGATCATGCCGATTGCCAAGGGCGGCAAGATCGGCCTGTTCGGCGGCGCGGGCGTCGGCAAGACCGTGACGCTGATGGAGCTGATCAACAATATCGCCAAGGCGCACGGCGGTTATTCGGTGTTTGCCGGGGTCGGTGAGCGAACCCGCGAGGGCAACGACTTCTATTACGAAATGGAAGAATCCGGCGTGCTCGACAAGGTCTCGCTGGTCTACGGCCAGATGAACGAGCCACCGGGCAATCGCCTGCGCGTTGCGTTGACCGGCCTGACGATTGCCGAAGATTTTCGTGATGAAGGCCGCGACGTGCTGATGTTCATCGATAATATCTATCGTTACACGCTGGCCGGTACCGAGGTTTCGGCCCTGCTCGGCCGCATGCCTTCGGCGGTGGGCTACCAGCCGACACTGGCCGAGGAAATGGGCGTGCTGCAGGAACGCATCACGTCGACCAAGACCGGTTCCATCACATCTTTCCAGGCCGTATATGTGCCGGCCGACGACCTGACCGACCCGTCCCCGGCCACGACCTTCGCCCACCTGGATGCGACGCTCGTTCTGTCACGACAGATTGCCGAACTGGGCATTTACCCGGCCGTCGATCCGCTCGATTCGACCAGCCGGCTGCTCGATCCGAATGTGATCAGCACCGATCATTACGAAGCCGCGCGCGGCGTGCAGGCCGTCCTGCAGCGTTATAAGGAATTGCAGGATATCATCGCCATTCTCGGCATGGACGAGTTGTCCGAGGAAGACAAGCTGGTCGTGCAGCGGGCGCGCAAAGTGCAGCGCTTCCTGTCGCAGCCGTTTACCGTTGCCGAGACGTTCACCGGCGCACCAGGCAAGTATGTCAGCCTGCAGGACACGATTCGCGGTTTCAAGGGCATCGTTGCCGGCGAGTACGACGATCTGCCGGAGCAGGCGTTTTACATGGTCGGCGGCATCGAGGAAGCCGTGGAGAAAGCCGGGACCATGTAACGGTCTGGCTTTGTAAACGGGAAAATCCGCATGAGTACGATTCACGTCGAAATAGTCAGCGCCGAGGGCGAAATTTATTCGGGCGATGCCGAAATGGTGGTGGCCCCGGCGAGCATGGGCGATGTCGGCATCACGCCGCGACATGCGCCGATGATGACGAAGCTGCGGCCCGGCGAAGTGCGAATTTCGGATCCGAACGAGGATGAAGAGGTCTTTATTTATGTGACCGGCGGCATTCTCGAAGTTCAGCCCCACCTGGTGACGGTACTGGCCGATTCGGCGCTGCACGGCGATCAGCTCGACGAGCAGGCGGCGCTCGATGCGCAGAAATCGGCCGAAGACGCGCTGGCCGGTGCGACCGAGAAAGCCGATATCGAGCATGCGCAGTTGCAACTGGTCGAGGCGGCGGCGCGTTATCGCGCGGCGCAGCGGCTCAAGGGTCGGCGTAACTGATCGAATCCGGCCGGGAAAGATCACAACTGCCCCTGATATCAATAGTTGTGACACCAGGGGTCCAATTTCCCCCCTCAAGCAGGTAAGGTTGATCGGATGAACCGCCTGAATCACGGAAAACCCCGATGGATGTAAGTGTCGTCATCCTGGCTGTCGGCCAGGGCAAACGCATGTGTTCCGATCTGCCGAAGGTTTTGCAGCCCCTGGCGGGTCGCCCCCTGCTGTCGCACGTGATCGGCACGGTTCGATCGCTGCATCCGGCACATATCTGTGTCGTTTACGGGCATGGCGGCGATCGGGTCAAAGCCGCCTTTGCCGAAGAAGACTTGGTCTGGGTCTTGCAGGCCGAGCAACTGGGGACCGGCCATGCTGTCTTGCAGGCCTTGCCGCATGTGGGTCAGGATGCGGTCGTGCTGATTCTGTGCGGTGACGTGCCGCTGGTGCAGGCGGCGACGATTGTGCCGCTGATGGCGGCGGCCGGGAGCGACAAGCTGGCGATCCTGACCACCAATCTCGTCGATCCATCCGGCTATGGCCGCATCGTTCGCGATATTGCCGGCCATGTCACGGCCATTATCGAAGAAAAGGACGCCACCGACGAACAGAAATCGATTACGGAAATCAATACCGGGCTGATGGCCTGCCCGGCACGACTGCTGGCGGCGTGGTTGCAGCGCATCCGGCCGGATAACGCCCAGGGCGAGTATTACCTGACCGATATCGTTGGCTGCGCGATAGAAGACGGCGTGTCGGTCGTGCCGATCGGCGCCGACCGGCCGGAAGAAGTGCTGGGCATCAACGATAAAAAACAGCTGGCCGAAGCGGAGCGCAACTACCAGGCAACGGTGGTCGATGCGCTGCTGCAACAGGGCGTGACGATCATCGACCCGCAACGTGTCGATGTGCGCGGCTCTCTGACTTGTGGCAGAGATGTCGTCATAGACATCAATACGATTTTTACCGGTGACGTCGTACTCGGCGATGGCGTACAGGTCGGTGCCAATACGATTATCAGCAACTCATCCGTCGGTCCCGGCACAACCATCCTGCCCAATTGCATCCTCGATCAATCGACAATCGGCGCAGCGTGCGAGATCGGCCCGTTTTCGCGCACCCGCCCCGGCGCCGAACTGCAGGACGGGGCAAAACTCGGCAACTTCGTCGAGATCAAAAAGAGCCGGATCGGCAAGGGCAGCAAGGTCAATCACTTGACCTACATCGGCGATGCGACGATCGGCGAGCAGGTCAACGTCGGCGCCGGAACCATCACCTGCAACTACGACGGCGCAAACAAACACCGGACCATCATCGGCGACGGCGCCTTCATCGGCTCGGGCGTCGAACTCGTGGCCCCGATCACAATCGGCGCCGGCGCAACCATCGGCGCCGGCGCAACGGTTTCGAAGGATGCGCCGGCCGGCGAACTGACTGTGGAGCGGGTCCGGCAAAAAGTCATCAAGGGCTGGGAGCGTCCGACCAAGAAATTATAGGGGTCGGACCACTGTAACCCCTTGTTTAGAAACTGTATCTACCCGAATCATGGCCAATACAAGCCCTTAAAACCCCGATTTATAGCCCAAAAAGCGCAATTAATTTCAGGCTTGTACTGGTAGCCAGTAATGGCCCCATTTCGGTACCGAAATACCGTATTTAGCGTGCAATATCCGCCATATTTTAATGAGATATCTTTGGCACTCAGGGGATTGCGGAGGTCCGACCCCTTTCAGGTACCGGGTTGGTAAAATGGGACAAAGCACCGGGCGGGTGTCGCTGAAAACCCGGATAATCCGGAGTCGGTTAATAAGCAGGGGCTGAATATACATGTGCGGAATCGTCGGTGCAGTTGCAGAACGAAACGTTGTTCCGATCCTGCTCGAGGGGCTCCGGCGCCTTGAGTACCGGGGCTATGATTCGGCCGGTATAGCCGCTATTGCCGGCGGTGCACTGGAAAGGCGGCGCCGGCTCGGCAAGGTGGCCGAGCTGGAAAAGGCGCTGCTCGAAGAGCCGCTGTCCAGCCCGATTGGTATTGCGCATACGCGCTGGGCAACCCACGGCGAACCGAGCGAAACGAATGCTCATCCGCACATGTCCGGTGACGATCTGGCGATCGTGCACAACGGAATCATAGAAAATCACGAAGCGTTGCGCACCAGGTTGAAGCAGTTCGGTTACGCATGCGTGACGGAGACCGACAGCGAGGTCGTCGCCCACCTGATTCAATATCACCTGCAGTCGAAACCCGATCTCGTCGATGCGGTCCGGGCAACTGCGGCCGATCTCGACGGTGCTTATGCACTAGTGGTTCTGTCACTCGCGAACCCGGATCGTATCGTGCTGGCACGTCATGCCATGCCGGTTGTTATAGGTCTTGGCATCGAAGAGAATTTTGTTGCTTCCGATGTCGCTGCGTTGCTGCCGGTCACGCGACGCTTTGTGTTTCTCGAAGACGGCGATGTCGCCGAGGTGTATAAAGACAGCATCCGGATCGTGGACGGGTCAGGTGAGACGGTCGAAAGAGCTGTTCGGGAAAGCGAGATGTCGGCCGATGCCGCAGACAAGGGCGGTTATCGGCATTTCATGCTCAAGGAGATTCACGAGCAGCCCGACGGTGTTGTGCAGACGCTAGAAGAGCGAATCGGCAGCGGCCGATTGCTCGAGGCGGCATTTGGCCCCGGAGCGTCGGAAGTGTTCGCCCGCACGAAAAATGTCCATATCATCGCCTGTGGTACCAGTTACCATGCGGGTGCGGTGGCGCGGTACTTCATCGAGCAGATCTGCCGCCTGCCCTGTAACGTCGAGATTGCCAGCGAGTACCGCTATCGCAGTCCGGTCGTGCCGCCCGATACCCTGTTCGTGACCATTTCACAGTCCGGGGAAACGGCCGATACGCTCGCAGCGCTGCACCTGGCGAAGGATGCCGGTTACCTGGCGACGCTGGCCATTTGCAATGTGGCGGAAAGTTCGCTGGTTCGGGAATCCGACCTCGTCATGCTGACGCGCGCCGGCCCGGAGATCGGTGTCGCATCGACAAAAGCATTTACGACCCAATTGGCGGCTTTGTCCTTGATGGTCGTTGCGCTCGAAACGTGTCATGGCGACGATCCCGGGCGCATCGACGGGCTGATCAAGCGCCTGCTCGAAGTACCACGACTGGTCAAACAGACGCTGGCGCTCGATCCGGTCATGCGCGATCTGGCCGAGAAATTCGCCGACAAGCGCCACGCCCTGTTCCTCGGCCGCGGGATTTTGCATCCGGTTGCGATGGAGGGCGCGCTGAAGCTCAAGGAAATTTCATATATTCATGCCGAAGCCTACCCGGCCGGCGAGCTGAAGCACGGGCCGCTGGCGCTCGTCGATGACGACATGCCGGTTATTGCGGTCGCGCCGAATAATGATCTGCTCGAGAAACTTAAATCGAACCTGATGGAAGTGCGGGCGCGCGGCGGCGAGCTCATTGTGTTTGCTGATCCGGATGCGGGTTTTGAATCGAGTGACGGCGTCACGGTCATCAAAATGCCGCAACATGTCAGCTATTTCCAGGCACCGATCGTCTATACCGTACCGCTGCAATTGCTGTCCTATCACGTCGCGGTTTTGAAAGGCACCGACGTCGATCAGCCGCGAAATCTCGCCAAGTCCGTAACGGTAGAATGATGGGGTCGGACCTGCGTAACCGACTGATTGATCAAGAAATATTCTTATAATTTGGTGCATATCAGGCACTAAATGCCGCATTTCAGTACAAAAATGGGGTACTTAATGGTTTTCCGGCCAAGCCCGAAATTAATTACGCTTTTCGGCCCTGAAATCGGGGCTTTAAGGGCTTATATTAGCCATTATTCCGGCAAATATCTCTACTGATCAAGGAGTTACGCTGGTCCGACCCCTTTCAGGGCTCTGGCGGGGGCATGGAGATCGGCGAGCCGGCGACTCACGAGTGCGCTGACCGATTGAATCGGGTGGTCGAGTACCGTGTAACACGGCGGGCTTCTGCGTAATCCGTGCCAGTCGCCGCTGTCGATGATGCGATCGAGATAGTGCAGGTTTTTGTCGATAAATTCGAAATACGGATTGCGCCCGTCATACAGCGCCTCAATGTAGCGATAGGCGCGATTGAATTTGGCGTTCATCCGGTTCATCGCCATGTTCTGGTAAAAGCCGGGAGTTTTTTTCAGCAAATCGATACCTGATTCATAGAGAATATTCTTGATGCGCGCTGAGCCTTCGGTAACGGCGACGCCGGCCAGTACGAACTCCGAATACAGGCGATCACGGCATTTTTCCAGGTAACAGCGATCGGCCATCTGTGCCATCAGGTCCGCAGTACCGAGTAAATGGCCGATCATGATGTCACTGGGATCGTCCAGTTCGATATCGTCGATATTGATTTCGTAGCCGGTGAAATGCACGACCCGCGCGGCAATATCGGCCCATTGACCCATGCCCAGGCGCGGCAGAATCTCGCGCAGTAAACCGGCACTGCGAGATACATGCCAGATGGTAAATTCGGCACCGTTTTTCCAGCGCGGCTCATCGTCGCGCCGGATATAACCGGCATCGTGAAACAGGGCGGTCACAATACCCATCGCCGCCCTGGACGGACCGAACCGGTCTTCAGCGGCACAGATTTTTTCATGCCCGGCGAGCAATCTCGCCAGGGCCAGCGTCACGTCCAGTGAATGCTGCTTGTCGTGGTAGACCGTGTCGCAACCGCGAAAACCCGGGCGACGGCCGTCGAACAGCAGCTCGAAATCGTGAAAAGCGAGCCACAGCGTATCGAAGGACCAGGCCGGATAGGTCGTGGCGAACAGCGCCTGCACGGCATCACGCACCGCGGATACCGAACTGACGTTGACCGTGTTCGTCACATCGTATTCGTTGCGCCGGTCCGCCGGTTGCGAGCGGCTGCCGGGCAGATATTGATGTTCATCAGACATGGTTCAAAACGTGACAGGTAATTCCATGCTTTTGTAAGAAAAGTCATTATTGCATGGTTTTAATGCCCTCATTTCCCGGTAGACCGTCGGGCCGGGCAAAGGTTTCACCGCTCTGCGGTGACGCGCCAATCACTCGAAGACGGCAAAGACGGGTGCGTGATCGGAGGGACGTTCGAGCCTGCGCGGTTCGGGATCGACGGTGCTGGTTGTGCAGCGGCCGGCCATTGCCTCGGAGGCGAGGATCAGATCGATGCGCAGGCCCCGTTTGCGACGAAAAGCGGCAGCACGATAGTCCCACCAGCTGAAGGTATCATCCGGCTGGTTGAACAACCGGAAAGAATCGGTAAAACCGACGGACTCGATTTGCCGCAGGCGCTCGCGCTCGTCCTCGCTGCACAGGATTTTGTCGCGCCATTCTTCCGGATCGTAAACGTCGCGGTCCGTCGGCGCGATATTGAAGTCGCCCATGACAACAACATTCGGATTTGCATCGACTTCTTCGGCCAGCCAGTCGCGCAGCGCATCGAGCCAAGCCAGCTTGTACCGGTATTTGTCGGTGCCGACGGCTTGCCCGTTCGGCACATACAGGTTGATGACGCGCACGTCGTCATAGTCGGCGGCAATGACTCTGCGTTGCTCGTCGGGAAAACCCGGCAGACCGGTCGTGACTTGTTCCGGCGCCTGCAGCGACAGGAGCGCCACACCGTTATAGGTTTTTTGCCCGAAAGCGACCGAACGGTAGCCCAGCTCCGCAATCTCGTCGGCTGGAAACGCTTCGGTCGGCATCTTCAGTTCCTGCAGGCCGAGCACATCCGGTCGATGCGCGTCGAGCCAGTCGAGCACATGGGGCAGACGAACCCGCAGTGAATTGACATTCCAGCTCGCTATTTTCACGCCGGTCAGCTCGTGATGCCGGACTGGGCGAGCAGGGGTTCGATGCGCGGCGGCCGGCCGCGAAAGGCCCTATAAGCATCGCTGATTTTTCGTGTGCCGCCGATTTCGAGAATTTCCGTGCGAAACTGCGCGGCAACTGTCGGGTCGAAAATACCCCGCTCCTTGAACGCTGACCACGCATCGGCGGCCAGCACTTCGGCCCACTTGTAGCTGTAGTAACCGGCCGCATAGCCGCCGGCAAAGATATGGGAAAACGCGTGGGGGAAACGGTTATAGTCGGGTTGCTCGATCACCGCGACCTGTCGCCTGACGTCCGCGAGCAGCGCATAGATGTCACCGCCGGTTTCCGGATCGTATTCGGCATGCAGGCGCAGATCGAACAGGGCCAGCTCGAGCTGGCGCACCATGCTCAGTCCGGCGTGAAACGTGCGTGATGCCTGCAACTTGTCGAGCAACTCATCGGGCAGGGGCTCGCCGGTTGCATAATGCCCGGACAGCATGCGCAGTACCGCCGGCTCCCAGGTGAAGTTCTCCATGAACTGGCTCGGCAGTTCCACGGCGTCCCACGGCACGCCGTTGACGCCCGATACGCTCGGATAATCGACGCGCGTCAGCAGGTGGTGCAGCGTGTGGCCGAATTCGTGGAACAGCGTCAATACGTCGTTATGCGTCAGCAAACTGGGCCGGTCGCCGGTCGGCGCGGCGAAATTACAGACCAGGTGAGCAACCGGCCGGGCCCGTTGTCCGGCGATGTTTTTGCGGTTGATGCATTCGTCCATCCATGCTCCGGAGCGTTTGTCCGGCCGGGTGAACAGGTCCGTGTAAAAACCGCCGACGACGGTTCCGTCCGCCTGCACCAGCTCGAAATAGCGCACATCCTCGTGCCACACATTAACACCGTCGAGTTGCCGGGCCGTCAGGCCGTATAACCGGTGCAGGACTTCGAACATGCCGTCGAGTACCCGCTCGAGCGGCAGGTAGGGCCGTAGTTGTTCGTCCGAAACGGAGTAACGCTCTTCACGGAGTTTTTCCGCCCAGTACGCAATGTCCCAGGCGCTGAGCGGCGCGCCCGCGAACCGTTCCAGTTCGGTGAGTTCCGCACGCGCCGTGGCACGGGATTTCTCTGCCAGGTCGGTCAGGAACCCGATCACGTCGGTGACCGAGTCGGCCATTTTCGAGGCGAGCGAGAAGGCGGCAAAGTGATCGAAACCGATCAGCCCGGCGACTTCGTGGCGGAGTTTGAGTATGCGGTCGATGATCGCGGTGTTATCGAATTTTTCCGTGAAGCCGTCATCGGTCCGGTCGGAGGCGCGGGTCATCCAGGCCCGATAGAAATGTTCCCGCAAATCACGATTTTCAGCATGCGTGACGATGGCAACGAAGGTCGGCTGGTCCAGTCTGAACAGCCAGCCGTCCAGCGCGTTGTCTTGCGCGTTTTGTGCGGCCTGTTCCAGTGCCCAGGCCGGGATTCCGGCCAGCCGGGCCGCATCGGTTTCGTGAGCCGACCAGGCGGCCATCGCATCGAGCACGTTTTGGTCGAAGCGCGCCCCGAGCTGTGCCAATTCCTCGACCACCGCCTTGAAGCGCTGTTTTCTATCTTCCGGCAGGTCAACGCCGGCCAGGTGAAAATCCCTCAGGGCGTGGTTGACCACACTGCTGGCCGGATTGCCGGGTGCCTCTGCGGTCTCGTCAGGCAGCGTCTCGCTGACCCTTTGATACAGGCGCCACAGGCGCGTGTCCTGCGCCAGCTCGGTCTGGTAACGGGACAGCAGCGGCAGACAGTTGTTGTAGGCGGTGCGCAATTCCGGTGAATCCATGACGGCGTGCAGGTGGACGACCGGGCCCCAGATCCGCCCCAGGCGATCGCCGAGTTCCTCGAGCGGTACAATGGACGATGTAAAATCCGGCGCCCGGCTCTCGGCATCGGCGAGCACGGTTTCGAGGCGCGCGCGGTTGGCCTTGAGCGTGTCGGTCAGCGCGGGTTCGACGTGTTCGGGTTTGATGGCGCTGAATTCGGGCAACCGATCGGCGGCTAAAAGTGGATTAGTCTCCATGCTGCAGAAGGTTCCTCATGCTGTGACGATCCGGCGGAAGCGGCATCCTATCACAGCCTTAAAACCTGTCTTAAACTGTCGGCGCCTCAACGGGAAATATATTCATGTCCGAAAAACAATTTTATGACCTGGTCGTCATCGGCGGCGGCAGCGGTGGTCTGGCTGCTGCGCAACGTGCTGCCGAATATGGCGCGCGGGTTGCGCTCGTCGAAGCCGGCCGACTGGGCGGGACCTGCGTCAACGTCGGTTGCGTGCCGAAAAAAATTATGTGGAATGCAGCCGCCACGGCCCATGCGATACACGATGCGGCCGGTTACGGGTTTGCGATCGACCCGATCAGTCACGACTGGCCTGCGCTCAAGTCTCGCCGCGATGCCTACGTCGCCCGATTAAACGGAATTTACGAGCAAAACCTTGCCAGCAAGAACATCGAATACCTGGCCGGTTTCGGTGTACTCGACGGCGCGAATCGCGTTCGTGTCGGCGAGCGGTTGCTCGGCGCAAACCGGATCCTGATCGCCGTCGGCGGTGAACCGGTCGTGCCCAATGTACCCGGGGCCGAGCATGGCCTGACATCCGATGATTTCTTCGAACTCGAAACCCTGCCCGGGCGCGTGGCGATGCTCGGCAGCGGGTATATCTCGGTCGAGCTGGCCGGCATGCTGCGCGCGCTCGGTGCCAACGTCGATTTGTTCGTCCGCTTCGACAGCGTGTTGCGGGAGTTCGACGAGATGCTGCAACGCTCGGCTGTCGAGGCGCTGCAGACCGACGGGATCGTTTTGCACCGCCGTGCCGTGCCGGTCGGCATTGCGCCGGCCGGGGGCGGACTGATGCTGTCGACCGGGGACGGCAACCGCTTCGGTCCGTTCGATACGCTGATCTGGGCCGTCGGCCGTCGGCCGCTGACCCAGACGCTCGGTCTCGAATCGGCGGGTGTCGCGGTCGATGACGACGGGTTTATTCTGACGGACGAGTTTCAGCAAACCAGCGTGCCGGGGATTTTTGCCGTCGGTGACGTGACCGGCCGGGCTGCGTTGACACCGGTCGCCATCGCGGCCGGCCGCCGCCTGGCCGATCGCCTGTACGGCGGCCGGTCCGATCGCAAGCTCGAGTACGAGCTCATCCCGACGGTCGTGTTCACGCATCCGCCGATCGGCACCTGCGGACTGTCGGAGCGCGAGGCGCGCAGCAAATACGGTGAAGCCGTTTCGGTCTACACATCCGAATTTGTGCCGATGGTCAATAGTTTTACCGAGCACCGGACCCGGGCCAGCATGAAACTGGTCACCGTCGGCGCCGAGCAGAGAGTCGTCGGTATCCACCTTTTCGGGCCGGGTTCAGACGAAATGTTGCAGGGCTTTGCCGTCGCGATGCGCATGGGGGCGACGAAACGTGATTTCGACGATACCGTTGCCATTCATCCGACGAGTGCCGAGGAACTGGTGACGATGCGCTAGCCTGCATACGGGTGCGAGGCAAAATACTTATTCGCCGTCGGAATAAAACCAGTGCCACGGCTCATAGGCCAGCCCCCATTCATTATCGGGTCCGTAGGACAGCTCAAACCTGAATGGCTCCGCATGAGCCTGCAGCCACTGAAAGGCCGGTGAATCGGCGAAGGCCTCGGTCAACGGGCGTACGCCCGGGGTGGCGATATCGATGGCCCGGCCGGTGTGATGCTGACTGAAACCGGGTGCGGTATTGACCTGCAGGATGGCATCGATGGCCTGCCCGGCCTGTAGTTTGTTCGCGATGATCCGCGCCTGGTCGGCAATACTGCGAAACCCCGACACGATCAACAGTTCGACCGAATCGGCTGCCGCCGCGGTGGTCATCGCCGCCCAGGCTTGCGCCGTTGCCGGCGTCAGGCGCTGCGGCCGGCCGACGATATTCGGCCCGACCTCGACCAGCGCCGGCGGTTCGACGAAGCGCGGCAGGGCCGGTGAAAGCCCGTAGGTTGCAGGGATGCCGAGTTGTTCGAGGAGGTGTTCCACGCTGCGTGACTATACTCTGACTACCGGGTCGGGCGGAATGTTTGGCTTATCCGCACGCGTTGGCCTGCCACGGCCTTAAAGGCAAATGTAGTTTTTTTGCAACAACAGGGTTTGAAAAACCATATATGTTAACCACGCTGACAGGGCGGCAAGGTATTGACAGCTAAAAAAAGGTTTTGCTTCACGTAACATCTTGTTTTATATTCCGGCACCATGGGGGGGAGCCCGTGAGCGCGAATGACGCTGCTGGCGGCCCTGATGTTGGATCTTTGCAAATTTACTGGGGATTCATCATGAAAGACAATCGCAAACTGCGTGAAGCAGTGCGCTATGCGCTCGGTTTGAGTGCCGGCGTGCTCACGGTAGCGACGACGGCGCCGACCGCCGTGGCACAGCAGGCGCCGGCTGCGCAGGCGCCGACAGAGGAGCTGACGATCACCGGCTCGCGAATCAAGCGGGAAGACCTGGACAGCGCCAGCCCGATAACGGTCATCGATCGCCAAGCCATACTCGCGACAGGCTACACCGACGTCGGCCAGATACTCCAGACCATGCCGGCCATGTCCGGTTCGCCGATCAACACCTCAACCAACAATGGCGGTGACGGCAGCGTAGAGGTCGATCTGCGCGGTATGGGCGTCGACCGCACCCTGACGCTGGTCGATGGCAAGCGCGTCGTCGACGGCGGCGATTACCAGACCATTCCGGCCACGATGATCGAGCGTATCGACATCCTCAAAGACGGCGCTTCGGCCGTGTACGGTGCCGACGCGGTTGCCGGCGTGGTGAACATTATCACCCGCAAGGATTTCGAGGGTTTGGAGGTTACGGCCCAGAATGCCGATTATTTCAGGATGGATGCCGGTCGGCAGAACAGCTTCAGCGCGATCTTTGGCAAGAACTTCGACCGCGGTAATTTCGTTTTCGGCGCCGAGTATATCGATCAGCAACAGGCGTTCCAGAGCGATGCACCGTGGGATTTCTTTCAGGATTCTTTTTACATCTATCCGGAGGGCTGTGAAAATCAGGTGACCGCACCTTACGACGGTACGCCGCAAGGCGGTTGTTACCCCCTTGGGTCTTCGCGTATTCCTGAAGCCCACCTGGGTTTTCTCAATCAGGGGACGTTCATGGTGACTACGCCGGCTACTGCCCCTAACACAGCCGGCACGATGGTGCCCATCGACAGCCGTACTTATAACTATGCGCCGGTCAACTATATCCAGACACCGTATGAACGGACCAATGTGTTCGCCGAAGGCCGCTTCGAACTTGCTGAACACGTTCGTTTCAATACGTCACTGCGATGGAATACCCGCTCATCGGCGCAGGAACTGGCGCCGTTGCCGTACGATTCACGATCCGGTTTCGACCCCGGTTTTCAGGGTACGTTCAACGGAACGGCCTTTAACGGCATTTCTCAGGATAACTTTTACCTGCGACAGGCTGTCGATAACTATAACGCGGCTAACGGCACCGCGCTGGTCTACGAACCTGTGGTTGATGCAAGGCGTCGCATGGTTGAAACGAATCGGCGTTTTCAGCAGGACGTCCAGCAGTTCCAGTTCTCGGCCGGGCTGGAGGGCGAGATCGGAAATATCGACTGGCAGGCCTACTATAATCGAGGCGAACGCACCCGCACGGATCTCGACTTAGGTCAATTCTCCGGTGTGCGCCTGTCCAATGCGATGGGTCCGTCGGCCGATCTGGACGGCGATGGCGTACCCGAGTGTTACACCGACATCACCGATCCCAGCACTAAGATCGAGGGCTGTGTGCCGTTGAACTTCTTCGGTGGCGCAGGCAGCGTGTCCCAGGACATGATCGACTACGTCGGGGTTAACCTGACCGACTCGCGCAAGTGGCGGCAGGATGAGGCCGGTTTCAGTTTCTCCGGTACTGCGCCTGTCTGGGAAGGCGGCAGCCTAGGTTGGGCCGCCGGTTACGAGTACCTGGGTGAAACCTTCGAGTACAAACCCGATTCCGGCAAGCAGCTCGATGCTGTGACCGGCAATACCGGTGCCGGCACCAGGGGTGGCAAGTACAGCAACAGTCTGTATACCGAAGTTCTGGTTGGCGTATTTGACAATGGTTCACAAGCCGTCGATGTCAAGGGCGGCCTGCGTTACGACAACTATAATCTGTTCAGTAGCGAAACCACATGGCAACTCGGCATTGAATTCCAGGCGGTAGAGAACCTGAAATTCAGGGGAACGGCTGGCACGGTCTTCCGCGCGCCGACGATTGATGATCTGTTCGAGGGCCAGACAGATGACTTCCCTCAATACAGCGATCCGTGTGCCGTGGCACCGGCTGATCTGCCGCCCGGATGTGACCAGGTGGCAGTACAGCCGGACAACCAGGTTCTGGCGCGGGTCGGCGGTAATCCGGACCTGAAACCGGAGACCGGCAATACGTATACGGCCGGCGTGGTGTGGACGCCGGAATTTTTCGGCGCTCGCCAGTCGCTGACGGTTGACTGGTGGCAAATCGATCTGGATAAAGGCATCAGTTCGCTAGGCGTGCAGTTCATCCTGGATGACTGCTACGTCAACCAGAACGCCGCCTCCTGTGCACTGATTACGCGCCGTGCGGGTGACTATAGCGTTGAGAGGATCATCGACGGTAGTCTGAACGTCGCCAAGCAGGGTGCCAAGGGTGTCGATACGGAATTCCGCTATGACTGGGATACTGATATAGGTCTTTGGGGTGCTACCGTCGGGTGGTCGCACTTGCTCGAACGCACCAAGACACCGTTCAAGGGCGCTCCGGAGGAGGATTTATCCGGTCGGTTCACCGATCCGACGGCCGAGGACGGCGGCGCTTATCCGGAGGAGAAGGTCAACTGGTCACTGCAATGGGCCTACAAGGGTGTGACGGTCGGTTACCTGGGTGTGTTCACCAGCAGCCTGGACGCAGATACATTTTGTAACTGCGGCGCCGGCAATCAGCCGGACGGAACGTACCGACAGAAGATCGACTCGGTGGTCTACCATGACATCAATGCCGGTTATGAGCTGACATCACGGTTTGGCGTGACCAGCTTTACCGCCGGCATCACGAACCTGACGGATGAAAAACCGCCGTTCATCGAAATCGGTTTCAATGCGACGACCGATCCATCGACGTATCGGATGTATGGCCGGGGCTATTACCTGCGTCTGACACAGCGTTTCGGTTCCGAATGACCGCGACCGGTTGAAAACAGAAAAAAGGGCTGCATTGCAGCCCTTTTTTTTGGCAACGAGATCACCCGTAAGACTGTCAGAAACCGCTTGCCCGACGCCATATTTTTGCGTCGTTCACGAGCGCAAACAGCCCTTCAGCCCGGGCTGCCAGCTGGCCGGCGTAGTCATCGCGCTCCGGCGCCGATGCTGGGGTGCCGCCGGATTGCTGGTGTGCCGCCTCCCGCAGCCGGGCGGCGTCCAGCTGCCATTTCATCGCAAAATGCCGGGCCGCTTCCCGTGGAGTGGCGGCCGCGGCGGCTTCCAGATGGTCGGTCGGCACTTCGCCGCAGATAAACCATCGGAACCGGTTTGGTTCGCCCAGTTCACGGATCTTGCCGATCAGGATCTGGCACGGCGCGGCCCAGACCGGCTTTGCCTCGACCAGCCGGTCCACGTAAACGCCGTCAACCATCAATTCCAGCACAGCTTCATCCGTACGTTTTTTTAGCCAGGCTTTTACCTCATCCGGTTCGGGCGTGTTTGTTTGCTCTACCATATCGCTGTACTTGAGTTTGCCGGGTGCTGCGTGAAAAACTACCGGGTTGCGACGAGTACCCAGGCCAGCGGCAGGTCCTGATGAAGTTCTGCCATGGGTTCGGCACGTAAAATTTCGCAACCGTGTTCGCGCAGTCCGGCGTCGATTTGTTCGAACGTCCCTTCATCAATGGCGGCACGGCACATCGACGCCATGCGCTCCGCATAAGCGGCCAACTCCCCGTTCAGGCGTTCCAGCCAATCCAGTACCTCGGTCGGTTGGTAATGCGGCATGCGCTGGTGAATCCGGTCCACGTCGCCATACAGGCGTGCAATCGTGTCGCCGGCGACATGCTGGCCGTACTGCGCCATGATTGTGTCGAGCGCCTGTATGGCTGGCGCAAAACGTGCCGCCGCCGCCTCGTACGGTGCCCGGTCAGCGCCCCTGCAGGCCGCGAAACCGGCCTTGAGCATCTGCATGGCCAGCGGGATAAATTCCGATTCCTGCAATTGCAGGATCGCCGCACGGCTTTGCGCGCACTCCCGGTAAATGCAGCCTGCCTGGTGGTGCAGCAGGAGCGCCAGCCGTCCGCCCGGTGCGACCAGCCGGGCCGCCTCATAAATTGCCTCGATACCGGCATATTCGACACCGAACTGGCTGGTGACGATATCAAAGCCGCCTGCGTCCAGTCCGGTCGAGCGCGCGTCTGCGACGATGGTGCGTATGCCGGGAAATCGCCGGGCGATATTGTGGATCGCCGCCGCGGAGACATCCAGGCAAGTGACCGCCGGCGGTTGTTCTGCGAATACGGCCAGTGCCCGTTCGGGCACGGCGCCGTTGCCGCTGGCGATATCAACAATCCGCGGCGTGCTGTATGCGCGTTTTACCCGGCGAAAGAATTCATCCCAGAAAGTCAGGATCATCGGATGGCTGACACCGCCGCTCGAATAGGCGCCGACTGCGCCGGTGCCGTGCCAATAGGTTTCCCAGCTGGCGGCAACCGGCGGTGTATCGGTGTGGTGGCGGGTGTCGGGGTTGGTCACGATTGCGTGAATTTGTTAGCTTGCTGCAATTGGTCAGTATAACAACCGCCCTTTGCCCACCCTACCGCCGACTCAAATGCCCGATGAATTGTCCCGTATCAGCGTAACCGCCAGGCAGGCGGTGCAGGCCCAGGATTGGGCCACGGTCGACACCTGTGTGACGGAAATATTGCGCCGGGATGAAAAAAGTGCCGAGGGGCATTTCCTGGCCGGCCTAGTGCACCGAAGGCTGAACAAGCCGGTCAAAGCCATGCAGGCGTTCGAACAGGCGCTGGCGCTCGATGCCGGCCGTTACGATGCCGCGGTCGAACTGGCGAACCAGTATTCCATCGCGCGCCGCAACGGCGATGCGGCGGCGCTGCTGGCCAAATACGAAGCCGCCCTGGGCAACAGCCCGATGTACCTGGATCTGGCCGGTACGGTATACACGGAAATCGGGCTGTCCGAGAAAGCCTGGCCGTTGTACCACCGGGCGACGACATTGCAGCCGGGCGTCGATCTGTTTCAGGCGAATCTGGCCGCCTGCGGCGTGTATCTGGGCAAGATCGAGGAAGCGCAGGCCATTTACCGCACTTTGTTGCAGCGCTTCCCGGGCCATCGTCGCAATCATTACCATTTGTCCCGCCTGGCCAGAGCGACGGATACCGAACACGTCGAGCAGATGAAGCAAATCCTGCGTACGACGAAAGATACGCCGGACAAGAATATCTTTTTGTACTATGCAATCGGCAAGGAACTGGAGGACCTGGAACAGTGGGAGGAAGCGTTCGAGTATTACCGCCAGGCCGGCGATGCGGTGATGAGCGTCGCGCACTATGATGTGGCTGCGGATATCCGGTTGATCGATACGATTATCGAAGTGTGCAACTCCGGTTGGCTGGCCGATGCGGCTCCGACCGCGACGGTGGACAAAACACCGGTATTTATCGTCGGCCTGCCACGCACCGGCACCACGCTGACCGAACGGATTATTGCCAGCCATTCTCAGGTGGCCAGTCTCGGCGAGACGCAATTTTTGCAGATGGTGTTGCGCCAGCAAAGCGGCATCCAGAGCGTTGAAAACATGAACCCGGCAATGGTCGAGGCCGTCGCGCGCAAGTCGATGGCAAGCGTGGCCCGCGCATACCTGGACGCGGTGCGTTACCGGCTCGGCGCAGAGCCTTTATTCATCGACAAGCTGCCGTTCAATTTCCTGTTTCTCGGCTTCATCGCCAAGGCGTATCCGGATGCCCGGATTATTCACGTCAGGCGCAATCCGATGGATACCTGTTTCGCCATGTACAAGCAGGTGTTTACCTGGGCCTACAAGTTCTCTTATTCACTCGCAGGGCTGGGCCGCTACTACGTCGCCTGGGACCGGATGCGCCATCACTGGCGAGACCTGCTCGGCGACCGGTTGATCGAGGTCGAATACGAATCGCTGGTGGCCGATCAGGAAGGTCAGACGCGTCGGCTGCTGGGCGAACTGGGCCTGGCGTTCGAACCGGCCTGTCTGGCATTCGACCGGAGCGCAGCGCCGAGCGCTACGGCCAGTTCGGTGTAGGTACGCGAAAAAGTGCATGTCCGGTCGGTCAATAAATGGACCCGCTTTGCCGGGCAATTGCAGCCGTTGCGCGATCATCTCGAACGCAACGGCATTTCCGTCGTGTAGGTGCCCGGCGGTCCCTTGCGTGTCGGCCTGCCCATCCAGCCCTGACGAATCATGAACGACCCGGTCTCACGCCTCAGTGCCATCGCCAGGAAAGCGGTCCAGGCCGGGGAATGGGCGACGGTCCATGCCTGCGCCGGACAAATCCTGCAGCAGGACCGGCAAAGCGCCGAGGGTCATTTTTTCGCCGGGCTCGTGGACAAGGCCGCCGGCCGGCCGCAGCGGGCAGCGGAAAGTTTTTCCCGGGCGCTTGCCGCCGATGCCGGGCGATACGATGCGGCGATCGAACTGGCCTATCAGTATGCGGTCCTGCTTCGTCATGCCGAGGCGCGGGCGTTGCTGCGGCAATATGAAGCACAGCTGGGCAACAGCCCGATTTACCTTGATCTGGCCGCCAATGTCTATGTGCGGCTGGGGTTGCACGCCTGCGCATGGCCCCTGTACCGGAAAGCCAATGCGCTGCAACCGGGTATCGACCGGTTCCAGGCCAACCTGGCGGCGTGTGCCGTATTCGTGGGCGAGATCGAAACGGCAACATCCATTTACAAGGCGCTGTTGCAGAAGAATCCGTCTCACCAGAAAAACCATTACGAGTTGTCCCGCCTGGGAACGGCGCGCGATGCTTCGCACGTGGAGCAGATGCAGGCCATCCTCGCGGCCACCGGTTTGCCGGCGGAAAAAAATATCTTTCTGTACTACGCAATCGGCAAGGAACTGGAAGATCTGGAACGCTGGTCCGAAGCGTTCGATTACTACCGGCTGGCCGGCGATGCGGTGACCCGGCTGGCCAATTACGACGTCGGCACCGATATCGATATCATCGACAAGGTGATCGAGGTCTGCAATGCAGACTGGCTGGCGACCGGCAAGGCAACGCCCCGTCCGGACGATGCGCAAAGTACGCCAATTTTTGTCGTCGGTCTGCCGCGCACCGGCACGACCCTGACCGAGCGGATTATTTCCAGTCATTCACAGGTCGAATCGGCCGGCGAATCGATGTTCATGCAGATTGCACTGCAGCGCGTCAGCGGACGGGCGGATCCGGCGGGCATGAGTCCGGCGATCATCGAGGCTGCGGCCGGCAAAGCGCCCGGGCTGGTCGGCAAACAGTACCTGGATGCCGTGGCGTATCGGCTCGACGGGTTACCGATGTTCGTCGAAAAGTATCCGGAAAATTTCCGGTACCTGGGATTCATTGCCCGGGATTTTCCTGCGGCGCGCATCGTCCATCTCAGGCGCGAGCCGATGGATGCCTGCTTCGCCCTGTATAAACAATCGTTTTTCAAATATGCCTATACGCTGGAGAACCTGGGCAAATATTACGTGGCCTGCGATCGCCTGTATCGTCACTGGCAGGCGGTGCTGGGAGAACGCCTGATCGAGGTCAAATATGAATCACTGGTCAATGATCAGGAAGGCCAGACGCGTCGCCTGCTGGACAAGCTGGGCCTGGCCTTCGAGCCTGCCTGCCTGGCGTTCGAGAAAAACCGGGCACCCAGCGCCACGGCCAGTTCGGTACAGGTGCTCGAAAAGATGCACAACCGGTCGGTCGGGAAATGGAAAAAGTTTGCCCGGCCACTACAACCGCTGCAACGGCACCTGGAAAAAGCCGGTATTTTATAATCGTGCCCGCTGCCTGTCGCCGTGCGTCGAACCCGGAGTGCTGACTCGAAAAACCGGGCCGACTGGCCGATACTCTGCGAATGCTGCACGCCGTTCGCCGCTATCGCCGCCAATTTTATAGGGCAAGCGCACACATCGCCGGGCAATCACTCGTGGCGATCTGGTTGCTGTGCCTTTCAGGGTGTGCGGGCCGGGCCCTTACCCCGGTGCTGGACGCGCAGATCGGGCCGGCCGACATACTTGCGGGCCGACCGATCATCGGCGATGGTCCGATGCCATCCACCGGCGTCGACACGGGCGCGATCCTGGCCGTCGATGCCGACATGCGCCGGTTCATCGACCGCTTCGTCGATCGCAAGAGCCGGGGTGAATTGCGGTTGGAGGAACTGGTACGCGCGATTATCAGCGACGGCAGTTTCGGTCTCGTGTACGAGGAAACTACGCGCACGGCCTCCGGTACGTTTGCCGCGCGCTCCGGCAATTGCCTGTCATTCACCAACATGTTCGTTGCGATGGCACGTGACGTGGGACTGGACGCCCGCTTCCAGGAAGTCGACATTCCGCCCGACTGGAGCCTGCGGAACGATACTTTCGTGCTCAATCGGCATGTCAATGTCAATATCAGGCTCACCTATGGTCGCGAGCACATTGTCGATTTCAATATCGATGACTTTCGTTCTACTTATGGTCGTCACCAGATCCCGGATCAGCGGACATTCGCGCACTATTACAACAATCAGGGCGTTGCCCGGATGTTGTCGGGCAAACAGGCCGAAGCTTTCGCGTTGTTACGCACGGCCATCGATCTGGACCGGACCTTCGTGCCGGCGTGGAGTAATCTGGCGGCCCTCTATCACCGGGCCGGCGAACCGGCATACGCCGAAGCGGCTTACCTCCAGGCCCTGCGCCTGCAGCCGGGCGACCTGGTATCGATGAGTAACCTGTCCAGGCTCTACCAGGCGCAGGGTAACGCGAAACTTGCCGCGTATTATATGAGACGTGCCCGCGATCACCGGCAACGCAACCCGTATTATCGCTATTACCTGGCCCGGCAGGCCTTCCTGGCGCGCCACTATGCGGAGGCCATCGGGCACCTGGAATACGCCGTGCGCAAGAAAAAATGGGAAGACAGCTTCTATTTTCTCCTCGGCCTGAGTTACCTGCAGCAGGGCGACGAGCGCCAGGCCCGCAAATGGCTGAGCAAGGCCGAGGAAGTCGCACAAAGCGATACGCTCAAGCGCAATTACCACAGCAAGATCGATCTGTTGCTGCCTGATGGATGAATGCGGCGCGAGACGCCCTGTCCCGCGCTGTAGCGGGCGATGACCGGGCGATCAGGGTAGCAAGGCCCGGACCGGTGCGGTGTCCGGCCTGACGCCCCGCCAGATCAGGAAGGATTCGGCGGCCTGTTCGACGAGCATGCCCCAGCCCTGGTGGACTGCGACGGCGCCGTGCGCGCGTGCCCAGGCACAGAACGGCGTGTCGCCCATCGAGTAGGACAGGTCGTAGCAGACGACATCGGCATCGATGATCGATGCGGGAAATGGCGGCACATCGCCGGACAGGCCGGCCGACGTCGCGTTGATGACCAGGTCGAAGTGCAACCCGCCGAGTGCATCGAACCGGCAGGCCGCCACGTCGCCGAGGTCGGCGAACTGCTCTGCCAGTGCATCGGCTTTCGCTGCCGTGCGGTTGGCGATTTGCAGCCTGGCCGGTCCGGCTTCCAGCAGCGGCGGCACGATGCCGCGCGTCGCGCCGCCGGCGCCGAGTATCAGCAGGCGTTGCCCGGCCAGCCCGATCCGGAGATTTTCAGTCAGGTCGCGAATCAGGCCCGTGCCATCGGTATTGTCGCCCTTCATGCCGCCGTCGCGGTCGATGCTGATCGTGTTCACGGCCCCGGCCAGTCGCGCACGTTCGGATAACTCGTCGACGAGCCCGGCAATGGCGTTCTTGTGCGGCACCGTCACATTCAGCCCTTTGACACCCGCGTCGATCAGTGTATTTAATTCCCCGGTCAGCGCGTCGGGCGCGATATCGAACGCCTCGTAGGTCAGCTCCTGGCGGGTCTGGTCCGCGAACTGCCGGTGGATGACCGGCGACTTGCTGTGTGCGATCGGATGGCCGATCACGCCATAACGGTCCGTCATTGTGAATTCTCTGCGGGCATGGGATTGAGGGGCTATCAAGGTGACGCAAGACACCGCGGTTAAAGGCTTTTTACCATAATTTCAGCAAAATGGGTGTCAGACACCCCTTTACGGGCCGAGGTCCGCGCATGGCAAAGACACAAAAGACCCGGTGTCCGTGGTGTCACGGCATCAGCGACGCGTACGAGGCATATCACGACACCGAGTGGGGCGTGCCGGCGCACGCGGACGCGACACAGTTCGAGTTCCTGGTCCTGGAGAGCGCCCAGGCGGGGCTGAGCTGGTCGACGGTCCTGCACAAGCGGGACGGGTATCGCCGGGCTTTTGCCGGCTTCGATCCGGCCAGGGTCGCCCGATTTACGGAAAAAAGAATCGAAAAACTCATTGCCGACCCCGCAATCATTCGCAATCGCCTCAAGATCCGGGCAGCCGTGACGAATGCCCGGGCATTCCTGGCGGTGCAGAACGAGTTCGGCAGTTTTGCCGATTACATCTGGGGTTTTGTCGACGGGGAGCCGGTGGTCAATCGCTGGCAGCGGCAATCGGATGTGCCGGCGACGTCACCGGTTGCCGATGCGTTGAGCCGGGATCTCAAGCAGCGCGGGTTCAAGTTTGTCGGCAGCACGATCATGTATGCACATATGCAGGCGACCGGGTTGGTCAATGATCATCTGGTTGATTGTTTTCGGTATCGGGAAGTGTCGTGTGGGTGTGATGCGGGGTCGGCAATGAGTTTTACGGATTGGCGGGGTGCCGGATTTCGACGACGGTGATTTCGAGCGGCGCGACTGCATTCGGATCGCCGTCGTCGTGGGTGATCGTGCCCAGGTGGGCTTTCAGGTCGACTCCGTCGCGTTGCGTGGCCAGCCCGTCCCAGGTGACGTTGACCGTGCCCTGCGTGCCGCTGGTTGCGCCGGCCGGCGCTGTCACCGCCAGGTTGCCCAGGTGATCGGCGGCGCCGACGGTCCAGACAAACAAATCAAAATCGGTGCTGGCGGCCTGTGTATCGAAGCCGTGGACGTCGACAATGTAATTTCCGGCTTTCGGCAGCAGGATGTTGACCTGTTCGGTAGAATTGAAATTGCCGCTGAACCACGGCGCATCGCAAGCCAGCAGCGTGGGACAATAATAAACATACAGGTCCAGGTCATCATCGCCCGTGGTGTTTTCGTCAAACAGGGCGATGCGCAGATACGTATCGGTGTCGGTGGCCACGATCGTATTGGGCGGCGAACGCCAGATCGTCGCGGGCAGTGTGCCGCCGAGAGGGATCTGCGTATAAGTCTCTCCCGCACCGTCCGCGACGGTTCCGTGCAGGATCTGCGGCGCCGCCAGGCCGTTTGCCGTGGCGGTGTAGGTGCCGATATAGCCGAATTCCACGTCAAACTGCAGGTTGCCGCTGGTTCCGTTGCCGGCCACATGCAGGGGAGCGGCGAAAATTTCGGGTCTCGCCGCAATGGGGCTGCGCACCGTGTGCAGTGCGTTGACCCAGCTCAGTGAGCCGAATTGCCATTCGTGTACAGGGGCACTGACCGCCGACAGCGTGACGTCGTAGGTGCCGGTTTCGCCGGCGCCGAGTGACAGCACGGATGGATTGACCTGGACATCGATTCCCGGCGGCGCATCGATTTCGACATTAAATTGTGCGGCGGCACCGACATTGGTGACCCGGCGGCGGACAGTTTTATTGCTGACCAGCGCGCTGACGGCAATGGACGGCAGATTCAGGCCGGTACCGGCGGTCGGGAACCCGGCCGCTGTCAGTTGTGCGCAGGTCGCGTCATCGATCACGCTGCCGGTTGCCACCGTATTCGGTCCGCACAGGAAGGCCTCATAATCTTCCTTGCCCGCTTCGTAGACCAGGCCGGGTTCGACCGCCAGGTTCGGGACGACGTGACCGCCGCCGATGTCGAACGGATCGGCCGGTGTTGTGCCGTCCTCGCGGACGATATTCTGTCGGGCGGTCGTCACCAGCGCCGATTTGATCGCCGCCGGGCTCCAGTCCGGATGTGCCTGCTTGAGCAGCGCGGCAATGCCGGCGACGTGCGGCGCCGACATCGAGGTGCCCGACAGGTACTGAAATAACTCGCCCCGAATGCCGTTGGCGACATCGGGGGTCTGGCCGGCCAGGATATGCACGCCGGGTGCGACAACGTCGGGTTTGAGGATGTCGGGCGCCGTCTGGTTCGGGCCGCGCGAAGAGAAGGAAGCGAGCACGTTGCCCGTTTCCGGTACGGTTCGAATCAGACTCTTGTCGAGTGTGACATCGACCGCTTCGCCGTTCTGCAGCCTGGCCAGCAATCGCTGTCCGTCGTCCCGGCCGATCATGACCGCCGGAATACCGACGGAACCGCGGGTGCCTGCCATCGTGATCAGTTCGCCGGTATTGCTAAATACGACGACGGCGATCGCGCCGGCCGTTTCGGCATTTTTGAGTTTGACTTCGAAATCGCAGACGCCGCGTTCGATGAGCGCGATTTTGCCGGAGACTTCACTGCCGTTGATCAGCGCGCTGCAGCCATCGTAACTCGTGCCGTCCGTCGTATCGCCGTCATCGACGAGCACCAGCGCCCCGGTGAACGGGCCGGCATCGATCAGCGGCGGCGTGAAACTCGCTTCGCGCATCGTGATATCGCCGGCGACATCGCCGGGCGAATTGATGCGCAGGGCTTCGTCGAACTTGTCACCGGTACGCGAGGCGGCGCCGACCGTCAGCACCCACGGCGCACCCGACGGCGACAGGATGGAGCCCTGGCCGTCGACGGCCGGACCGTCGTTACCCGCCGCGACGACGCTCAGCACGCCGGCATTGGAGGCGGCGAGCAGCGCCAGGTCGTCCGGATCGGAGATACTGATGTCGGTATTGCCGACCGAGTAGTTGATGATGTCGACGCCGTCGGCCACGGCATCCTCGATGGCCCGTTGCAGATCGGACGTGCTGCAGCTGCCGCGGACCTGGCCCGGCTCGAGCCAGCAGGCCTTGTAGACGGCTATGCGTGCCCGCGGCGCAATACCGACGATGCGATCGATTTCGGTTCCGCCCAGCGTCGCGCGGACCTCGTTTCCGGCCGCCGTGGACGCGATGTGCGTGCCGTGTCCGTCCGCATCGCGCGGTGACATGAATTCATTGCTGTCCATCGCGCCGTAGGCGTTGATGAAACCGTCCGCGTAAAAGCGGGCGCCGATGATTTTATTGTTGCAGGCATCGGCCGTGAAGTTATCCCCGGTCTCGCAAATACCCTTCCAGTTCACCGGCGGCGCGTAAACGACCCGGTTGTCGCGGACTTTGAAACGTCGGCAAAGCCACAGGCCCAGCAGTGAAGATTCGGCCCACTTCGAACGGCACAGCCGGGGCCGTTCGGCCTCGACCGAGTCGGCGAAGCTCGGGTGCTCGGCTGCGATGCCGCTGTCGATGACGCCGATGACGACGTCTTCGCCCTTGAGATTCAACGCCGATGTGAGCCCGGCCTGCGCATCGTACAGGCCCAGAAAGACCGGGCTGTCATTGGTATACAGGTAGCGAACCCGGTCTTTCCAGACATTGAGCACATCTTTGCGTGCGCGCAGTTTTTGTGCCTGGGCGGCCGTGAGGCGTGCGGCAAACCCGTTGAACGTATAGCGATAGCTGTACAACTTGTTGTCATAGGCGCCGACTGACTGCAGGGCGCTGTCATGCCGGTCGAGTAATCTCCGGGCGTATTGCCGGACCGGTGCGGACTGTGGATCGAATTTAAGCCCCCGGGCCGGTCGCGTGGCCGCCGGTCCACCGGGCCGGCCGCGGTACGTCAAAGCAGGCGGCGCGGCAAATTGCACGATGTAGACGCTCTCGTCCGTCGCCTGCCGGTCCGGCGCATCCGGTATCGGGCCGGCCAGGGCGCCGATGGCAGTCAACAAGCAGCCGGCAAAAACGGCCAGAGCGGCGACCCGCCCGGGCACGGTGAACCGGGCGGTGCCGGTCACTGGCGGTGGACGTTTTGTACGATCTGGATGACAGGTCATAAATCCCGTTCCGCGGGGGTGAAAACCGGCTCCGGCGAGTTTCGACCGCCGGCTGGGGGCGGTAACCCGACTTTTAATTATTTAGAAATAGGTGTTTACACTAGTTTCTTAAAGAACAGTAACATATTTTACAGAAAACGCCCAGATCGACCGGCGCAACCCGTTCAACGGGCTCTGAGTACGGCGCCGGTCCGGGCGATGCGAATTTCCGACGGGCCGGGCACCTCGCCGATTGTACCGGGCACGATGAAATCGACAGCCGGGCCGAACCGGCGCCGGACGGCCAGCGCCGTGACGGCTGCCGGTCGGCCATGGCGGTTGGCGCTCGTGGAGATCAGCGGCAGGCCGGTTTCCCGGCACAGCGCCGCGGCAACCGGGTGCCGGGTGATGCGGACCGCGCAGGTCGGTCGACCGCCGGTAATCCAGTCCGGGCAGCGCACATCGGCCGTCACAACCCAGGTGGTCGGCACGTCGACGCCGGACAGCGCACGCTCCTCGCCGGGCGCCGGGTCGATCCAGCCGTCGAGCTGTGCCCGATCCGCGGCAATCAGAATCAGGCCGGCGGACAGGGCGCGCTCTTTGAGCGCCAGAATGCGCAGGACGGCTTCGACGCAGTCCGGATCGCAGCCGAGCCCGAAGACGCCTTCGGTCGGATACGCGACCATGCCCCCGCCGTGAATGATCCTGGCTGCCCGCCGTAGATGCATGAAGCTGATCGGCGTTGTCATCCGGGAATGTCCGGGGCGTTTACTCGCCCTTGGCGGCAGTCAGTGAGACAGATGGTTTTTTGCCGGCTTTCTTCTTCATTTTCTTTTTGGCCTTTTTTCTTTTGGTCTTTTTCTTCGCGGTTTTTTTCTTGCTGACTTTCTTTTTGGCCTTCTTTTTCGCACCGCGCTTCTTGCGCACCGGCGCCTTGGCCAGCAGTTCGATGCATTCTTCGAGTGTCAGGCTTTTGGGTTCGCGATCTTTCGGGACTTTGGCATTCTTTTCCTTGTTGGTGACGTAGGGACCGTAACGCCCGTTGAGCACCTGGATGCCCTCATCTTCGAAATCGAGGATCAGCCGGTTCGCGTCGGCTTCTTTTTTTTCGGCGATGATCACCAGTGCCCTGTCCAGCGTGATCGTATAGGGGTCGTCTTCGCGAATCGATGCGAATTTATCGCCATAGCGGACATACGGCCCGAAGCGGCCGATACTGGCCGATACCGGTTCGCCTTCCGGTGTTTCGCCGAGCTTGCGCGGCAGTTTGAACAATTCGAGCGCTTCGTCGAGCTGGATCGACGCCATTTTCTGTCCGGGGCGCAGGCCGGCAAATTTCGGCTTGTCTTCGTCTTCGCGCGTGCCGATCTGGACAAACGGCCCGTAGCGCCCGATGCGCACGCTGACCGGTTTGCCGGATTTCGGGTCGATGCCCAGTTCGCGTGCCTGCCCGGCGTCTTCGCGCGTCACGGTTTTTTCTTTTTCTTCGACCAGCCGGTGGAAGGGCTCCCAGAAATCGTCGAGCACCGGTATCCATTCATGCTCGCCGCGCGAGATTTCGTCGAGCGTGTCCTCCATCTGGGCCGTGAAATCGTAGTCGACATAGCGTTCGAAATGGTTCGTCAGGAAATTGATGACGATCAGCGCAACATCCGTCGGGATGAAGCGCTTGCCGTCCATTTCGACATATTCGCGAGTTTTCAGTGTCGAGATAATGCTGGCATACGTCGATGGCCGGCCGATGCCGTACTCTTCGAGCGTCTTGACCAGGCTGGCTTCCGTGAAACGCGGCGGCGGCTCGGTAAAGTGCTGGTCGGCGCGAATTTCGGCCAGCGTCAGCACGTCACCCTCGTTGACGACCGGCAATGTCCGGTCGTCATCGGCCTCCTTCGCGTCGTCCTGGCCCTCCTGGTACACGGCCATGAAGCCCGGTTTGACGAGCGTCGAACCGGTGGCGCGAAATCTTCCCGCGGCCGGGTTCACCACCGGCAGCAGGTCGAGCGCGACCATGTCGAACAACGCATGCACCATCTGGCAGGAGACCGTTCGTTTCCAGATCAGACCGTACAGCTTGAGCTGATCCGGATTCAGGGCGCCCTTCAGGCTGTCGGGCGTGCGCCGGACGCTCGTCGGACGAATCGCCTCGTGCGCTTCCTGGGCATTTTTTGCTTTCGTCTTGTAGTGGCGCACTTCGTCCGGCAGATTTTCGGCGCCGTAGCGTTCTTTGATGAGTTCACGTATTTCATCGAGCGCTTCGGTTGCCAGCGTCACCGAATCGGTACGCATGTAGGTGATCAGGCCGACGGTGCCCTCATCCGTTTCCATGCCTTCGTACAGGCGCTGGGCCGTCATCATTGTGCGCTGGGCCGTGAAACCGAGCTTGCGCGCCGCTTCCTGTTGCAGCGTCGAGGTCGTAAACGGTGCCGTCGGGTTGCGCTTGCGCTGTTTCTTTTCGATGCCCCTGACCCGGACTTTCCCTTCTGCCGCGGCCAGCAGCGTATCGCGCACGGAGTGAGCCTGCTCTTCGTTGACAAAGCTGAATTGCTGGACCTTGTCGCCCTGATACTCGGCAAGACGGGCGGTAAAACGCCCCGCTTCCTCGCCGATATCGCCTTCGATCGTCCAGTATTCCTGTTTCTCGAATGCCTCGATTTCTTTCTCGCGCTCGACAATCAGCCTCAGGGCCGGTGTCTGTACGCGTCCGGCGGACAGGATCGGGCGTATTTTTTTCCACAACAACGGCGACATGTTAAAGCCGAACAGATAGTCGAGCGCGCGCCGGGTCTGTTGCGCGTTGACCAGCAGGCTCGATAATTCGCGGGGATTGTCCACGGCGTCCTGTACGGCACGTTTGGTAATCTCGTGAAATACGATGCGGTGAACGTCTTTATTCTCGAGCAGGCCGCGTTCCTTCAAAAGCTCGTACAAGTGCCAGGAAATGGCTTCGCCTTCGCGGTCGGGGTCAGTGGCGAGCAGCAGCGCGTCGGCTTTCTTCAGCGCTTTGGCGATGGCATCGACGTGCTTCTCGTTTTTTTCGATGATCTCGTATTTCATGGCATACGAGTTTTCGGTATCGATGGCGCCTTCTTTGGGTATGAGATCGCGCACATGTCCGTACGAGGCCAGGACCTTGTAATCCTTGCCGAGGTATTTTTCGATTGTTTTCGCTTTGGCCGGCGATTCGACGACGACTATGTTCATTCCCGTTTCACTGTCTACGAAAAACAAACCGCGGCATGGCCGCGGTCAGAGAGTATCTAAAGGATGAAAACAGAATCCGATGGCATGAAAAATATCAGTTGACCAGGCCGGTATTTTCTTCGAATACCAGGTCTTCCATCCGGGCAAAAGCCTTTTCCTGCCCGGGCTGGCTGAACAGAACCATGAGTACGACCCACTTGACCTGCTCGACATCGATATCGCCCGAGCCGAGCGCGACGAGCCGGTCGATGACCACTTCGCGCTGTCCCGGCGACAGAATGCCGATTTGTTCCAGGTAGAGGATGTAGCCGCGGCAATCTGCATCGAGCCGCGACAGTTCGAAAGCATTGAACAGCCTCACGGAGCGCTCCGCGGGCGGGTGCGCAAAGGGCGGCAGCTGACGGGAACTCAGTCCGTCGAGCCAGTCGAGCGCGCGATCCACTTCCGGCTCGCCGAACCCGGCATGCAGCAATTCTTCACGTAAAACACTTTGATCAGGCTCCGGCTCGACTTCCAGATCCTGTTCGGAATACGTTTCAAACAGATACATGAGTACGTCAAGCACTGTTTCGCTCATTTTGGCCGACCTTCTTCCCTCTGTACGTAGCATCCGCCGGATAGCGGCTCCACGCGTCCTTCCAGCTCCAGGATCAAAAGCATGGAGGAAACCTCCTCTGTCGTCAATCCGCTGCGCATGATAAGTGTATCTATCGCGACGGGGTCCCACCCCATCAGGGCCAGCAGGCGTTCATACTCCGGATCGGGCTTCTGTTCGGCCGGCGAAAGCCGGTGTGCCGGATTTTGTTCAATGGTTGCCGCCAGGCCCGCCATCATTCCGCCGAGTTCTTCGATCATGTCGTCTCCCGTTTCCACCAGCTTGGCCCCGGAACGAATCAGCCGGTGGCAGCCGCGCGCCACCGGGTTGTGAATCGACCCGGGGATCGCGAAGACTTCCCGGCCCTGTTCTGCCGCGTTTCTGGCTGTGATCAGCGCACCGCTGCGCAATCCGGCCTCGACCACCAGGGTACCGAGCGAGAGCCCGCTGATGATCCGGTTTCGACGCGGAAACTGAGAGGGATGTCCCGGGCGGCCGGGCGCAAATTCCGAAACCTGCGCGCCGGCTGCAACAATGTCCGCAGCCAGCTGTGCGTGCTCGCGCGGGTAGACGATATCGGGTCCGGTGCCCAATACCGCGACCGTTCGTCCGCCGGCCGCCAGGGCGGCCCGATGGGCGGCGGCATCGATGCCCTGGGCGAGCCCGCTCGTGATGCAGAAGCCGAATTGCGCAAGATGCCCGGCAAATCGCCGGGCGGTCTCGCGGCCGCCCGGCGTGGCATTGCGGCTACCGACAATGGCCAGTTGGGGCAGACTCAGTACATCGACGTTGCCGTTGACGAATAACAGGGGCGGCGCGTCGGAAATTTCGCGCAGCAGGGGCGGGTAACGCGAATCGATCCACGTCACGAGATGGCAATCCGGCGCTTCGAGCCAGTCCGCGCAGCGCGTCTGCTGCGCCATGTCCGGGACATGAATGTCGCGTATGCCTGCATCCGTCACGCCTGCGGCATGCAACTCGTTCCGCGAGGCCTTCACCGCACGTTCGACGGAGCCGAATCGTTCGAGCAGTGCAGTGACGATCGTACCGGTGACCCGGGTGGCAAGGCCGAGCGTCAACCAGGCATTGTCAGACATGCAAAACTCCATCGGTGTCCGGACGGACAGCCCGCTTCATTCAGCAAGCCGTTTACGGCTGCCGTGCGTATTTCAGCAGTCTTGCATATCGGCGAACAGATCGAAATCTGTTCCGTTACGCCGGTTTTGCCGTGCCGTCCCGGAAACGGCAGATTTATCTCCGGGGCCAAGCGCTAGTTCGGCGTTTTGACCTTGTCGTAAATGTGAATGTCGGTCGTCGCTTCCATGATCAGGCCATAGCTGATGCGATCGTAGGTTTTAAACACCATCAGTGTGCCGGCCGGTTCGTCGGGCAGACGCACGCGGCCACCCTTGGTTCGATCCTTTATTTTCTCGCCCGCCTGCCAGACACTGAGCACGTGTCCGACCTCAAGGCCGTCTCGATCGCCCCGATTCAGCACGACGATCTGGTACTGGCCAATCATGGCGAGTCCGCCGATGACGTGAATGATTCTGCCGGTGATATCCCGTTCCGGCGCCCGGGGAATGAACTGCAGCGGAATGTTGAAGCTCTGTTCAACCAGGCGGTCGCCCTTGAGCGCCTCGCGCTGTGTATCGACCAGGTGCAGTGTCGCCGGGTCGCCGGTGCGCGAGATCAGCCCTTCACCGACAAAAATACCCGCATAACCGACCACATCCTTGTCGTCCGGGTCGATCAGCGGTTCCCCGACATGCACGACGCTGTAACCGTGGTCGAGCGGCCCGATCTTCTTGCCGCGCACATAGACATCGTTACCGGCGCCGGCCATCAGAAAATTACCCTTGATGGCGACAATATACGGCAGCTTGTCTGCTTCACCGCGTTCGAGTACCCGGCCCTTGCTCAGGAATGCCGCAATGGTTTCCAGCGGTATCGTCGTGATCGCCTCGTCCAGTTTTTCGCTGCGAATACGCGGTGACAGTTTTTCGTTGCCGCCGGCGCGCTCGAGTCGGATTTGCGGTTTGCCGTCGACGTACGCGAGAACGAGCACGTCGCCCGGGTAGATCAGGTGGGGATTCTCAATCTGCGGGTTGACCCGCCAGATTTCCGGCCAGTACCAGGGATCACGCAGGAACATGGCCGAGATGTCCCAAAGGGTATCGCCCCGCTTGACGACATAACGATCGGGATGTGACGGGTTCAGGGCGACAGAACCGGCGGCGGCAACCGTCGGGGCTGCCAGACCGGTGGCCAGGCCCGCGCGAGGACCGCTGGCGAAGGCTTCTGAGCCCAGGAAAACAACAAGCAGCAACCACGCACCGGCAGTAACCGGTCGGATCAACGGCAGGGAAATCTTCATGGAATTTCCATCCCTAATGTTTAATCTGCCTCGGTCCGCAAGCAGCCACTGCTATAATTCCCGGACACAGACAGACAGGCAATACATGACAACAACAGGCCCGGGAATCGGCGTTCATCGTAAAATACGCCGGATTCCCATCTGGCTATATGTCGATATATCATAAAATTATTCGCAATTCATAGCACTGTGCACGAAATTGCGAAGGAGCCATTATGTCAGTGCTTACAGTTCTTGAATATCCCGATTCGCGCCTGCGCACCAAAGCGCGCCCGGTCGCCTGCGTGGACACGGCCGTACGGCAGCTGGTCGATGACCTGTTCGAAACGATGTATGCGGCACCGGGCATAGGTCTGGCGGCCACCCAGGTGGATGTGCATGAGCGGGTTCTGGTTCTGGATATCTCCCAGTCCAAGGACGAACCGCAGTGTTTTATCAACCCGCAGATCCTCGAAAAACAGGGCTCGGCAGCGAACGAAGAAGGCTGTTTGTCCGTTCCCGGGATTAACGAAACCGTCGAAAGGGCCGAGAAAATTCGCGTCCGGGCGCTGGATCGTGACGGCCGGACCTTCGAGCTCGAGGCCGAAGGTTTGCTGGCCGTGTGCATTCATCACGAAATGGACCACCTGGAGGGCAAGCTGTTTGTTGACTACCTGTCGGAGCTCAAACGGCTGCGAATCAGGAAAAAGGCGCTCAAACAGCGCAAACGCGAACCGGTCGGCGGTCAGGCCTCGAGGCCGGCATTTTAGGCCGGATTCGGCCGGGCCGGTTGCCGCATGGCGCGTATTGTCTTTGCCGGATCGCCGGACTTTGCCGTACCGAGCCTGGCGCGTCTGATTGCATCGCAGCATGACGTGGTAGCGGTTTTGACGCAGCCCGATCGCCCGTCAGGGCGCGGACGGCGGCTCCGAACCGGTCCGGTCAAAGAGTATGCATTGCAACATGATCGACCGGTGATCCAGCCGACCGGGCTGCAGGACCCGGAGATTCAGAGCCGGCTGGCGGCATTGGCCCCGGATCTGATGGTCATCGTCGCCTACGGTCTGCTGCTGCCGCCGGCCGTACTGGCATTGCCGCGCGCCGGGTGCCTCAATGTTCATGCTTCGGTGTTGCCGCGCTGGCGCGGTGCGTCACCGATTCAGGCGGCGATTCTGGCCGGCGACCGGCAGACCGGGGTCAGCCTCATGCAGATGGCTGCCGGGCTCGATACCGGGTCGGTGTTCGCTGTCGAGCGAACCGGCATCGGCGCGGTCGAAACGGCAGGGGAACTGCATGACCGCCTTGCAGTACTGGGGGCGGACTTGCTGGGCCGGTGTCTCGACCCGATTCTGGCCGGTGAGTTGCAGGCCCGTGCGCAGAATGAGGCGGAGGCAACCTATGCGGCACGGATCAGCAAGGCCGATGCACGGCTTGACTGGTCGCGCCCGGCGCCGGATCTGGATCGACAGGTGCGTGCCTATAACCCGTGGCCGGTTGCCGAAACCCTGCTCGATGGGGCACGCATGCGCTGCTGGCGGTCAGCCACCGTCGGGGAAAATGCGCGAGCGTCGCAACCGGACACGCCGCCGGTGCCGGGCCGTATCGAGGCCGTGACCCGCGAAGGCATCGACGTGCGCACGGGCCGGGGCCTTCTGCGCATCGCGCAATTGCAGATGCCGGGCCGCCGGCGTATGGATGCCGGCGATTTTGCCCGCGGCCATGACATTGTCGGTAAAGTGCTCGGCGAATGACCGCCGGGAAAAACGCCGGACAATGGGGCGCGCATACGCGTGCTGCGGCCGCTATGGCTGTCGACCGGGTACTGACCGGCGGGCATTCTCTCGACGCGGCCCTGCCCGCCGTGCTCAGTGACCGGCTGCCCGAGCGTGACCGGTCGCTGGTCAGGGCCCTGGCATTCGGGACGCTGCGCTGGCACCACCGGCATCGGCTGATTATCGATGAATTGCTGGACCGGCCATTGCGCACGCGCGATCGCATTCTCGAGGCGCTGCTGTCGGTCGGGCTTTTCCAGCTGATCGACACGCGCCAGCCCGGATACGCTTCGGTCTCGACAACAGTGGATGCGACACGGAAACTGCATCGGCCGCGTGCTGCCCGCCTCGTCAATGCCACGCTCAGGCGGTTCCAGCGCGAGCAGGACACCTTGCTGGCCAAGGCGCTGGCCCGTGACGAGGGGCGCTATTCGCATCCCCGATGGCTGATCGACCGGTTGCATGCCGATTGGGGCGAGCGGGCGCAGCAGATTCTGGTGCATGCGCTCGTCCAGCCGCCGATGTGGTTACGCGTGAATATGTCGCGCACCGATGCATCGACGCTGGCCGGACAGCTGCAGGCGACGCACGGCATCGAGTCGACGCGGCTGGAGGGCTTTCCGGCTGCGCTGTGCCCGGCACGACCGGTGCCCGTCGGCGATTTGCCCGGTTTTGCCACCGGACAAGTGTCCGTGCAGGATGCCGCGGCACAATTGGCCGCCGAGCTGCTCGATGCGACACCCGGCATGCGCGTGCTCGATGCGTGCGCGGCCCCCGGGGGTAAAACCGGACATATCCTGGAGCGGGTCGACGGACAGCTCGATCTCGTCGCGGTCGATATCCGTGCCGGGCGGAATGAGCGGGTTGCGCAAAATCTCGAGCGACTCGGATACGCCGCGCAGATTCGGACCGGCGATGTGCTGGCCCCTGAAACATGGCTGGATCATTCCGGCGACGAGGCGCATTTTGACCGGATATTAGTCGATGCGCCCTGTTCGGCGACGGGCGTGATCCGTCGTCATCCGGATATCAAGTTCCTGCGCCGGCCTGAAGATATTCCGGCGTTTGCCGCGCGCCAGGCGCGCATCCTCGACGCGCTGTGGCCGTTACTCAAACCGGGCGGTCGATTGCTGTACGCGACCTGTTCGGTGCTGCGGGCGGAGAACAACGAGGTCGTCAGCGCTTTTTTGCACCGGCACGCCGATGCGGCCGAGATTCGGGCCGTGAACCCGGACAGGCAGGGCATGGTCGATAATGCGGCGGAGCCGGGCTATCAGCTGTTGCCCGGTCCGGCTAATATCGATGGTTTCTATTATGCTTTAATGGAGCGAAGCGCTTAGCCTGAATTGCGTCTGGCGTGATCAAACCGGTCCGGGTGCAGACGGGACGTCTCGGCTGTTCGGGAAAAAATGAGGTCAGGTCTTTACTAACCATGCATGGCAGCGTCACAAGCGATCGGCAACGCGGTTTGACCGCGTTGTTCAGAGGCCGATTGTGTCGCGTCGATCGTTGGGTCAATGGCTGCATCTGTGCAGTCTGTATCCTGATTGCCAGCCTCGCCCCGCTCGGCGTTGTCTATTCGAAGGGCCAGCCGTTCGAGATACGCAGCGCCGAATCGCGACTGTACCAGGGTGTCTGGTATGTCTCTGCGTTGATAGATTTTCGACTCAGCGACGAAGCCCTCGCAGCGCTGGACAGCGGCGTGGTACTGACATTCGAGCTGCAATTCGAACTCGACAGAATCCGGCGGTACTGGATGGACAAGAACATCGCCACGCTGGAACAGAGTTTTGAGCTCAGTTACCAGCCGCTCAGTGAGCGCTATGTCGTGCGCAACCTCAACAGCGGCAAACAGGGGTCGTTTGCGACGTTATTTTCCGCCTTGAACAGCATGGGCCGAATCGATGACTTGCCGCTCATCGACGCCTCGTTGCTCGATGCCGGCGAGCAGTATGAAATTTCAATGCGCGTCGTGCTCGATCAGAACACGCTGCCCGGTCCGTTGCGCCTGCTTGCCTTCTGGAGCAGCGGTTTCCGGCTCGAAAGCGACTGGTATGTATGGATATTAAACGCCTGAAGCGCACTTTTTATACGGCGCTGATCGCCGCAGCCCTGTTGCTGGGCGTGTCAGCGCTGGTGCTGCTGGGCCGCACGTCGCAGAATCCGGAAGAATTCGGCCGTTTGCACGACCTCTTGCTGGTTTTCAATGCAATCGGCGCTTTCATTCTGCTCGTCCTGATCGTCGGCAATATCATCCGGCTCGTGCGGGACCGCTGGCACGGCGTGCCGGGCGCCAAACTGAGGACCCGCATGCTGGCGGCAATCGTCGGGCTGGTCGTAGCGCCCCTGGTCGTCGTCTACCTGTTTGCCATCCAGTTTTTGAATCGCGGTATCGACACCTGGTTCGATGTCGAAATCGAGAGCGGTCTGAATGATGCACTGACGTTAAGTCGTGCCGCCCTGGATCGGCGAATTTATACCAGCATGGAGCGTACCCGGCAGATGGCGAATTCGCTGATGCGCTCGGAAGGCGGCGATCTGGTCGCCGCCCTGGGTGAATTGCGCCGCGATGCGGGTGCGATTGACGTGACGGTGTATGGCCGAAATTACCTGATCGTGGCAACGAGCCATCAGGATCCGGCTGCACCGTTCCCGGCCCCGCCGCCCGAAGACGTGGTATTGCAGCTGCGTCAGTCCGGTACTTATGTCGGTATCGCTCCGGTCGGTAACGGGAATTACCAAGTCCGCGCGGCACTGGTGTTGCCCGGCGCCCGGCTCGGCCAGGAGCCGTTCATCCTGCAGGCCGTCTATCCGATCGCCGAGCGCATCGGCGTACTCGTCGATTCGGTCGAAACGACGTATTCGCGCTATAACGAACTGATTTATTTGCGTGGTCCGCTAAAGGCGAGTTTCGCCCTGACGCTGACGCTGGTTGTCCTGTTATCGGTACTGGTGGCCGTTTACGGCGCTTTCTTTTTTGCCCGCCGGCTCGTGGCCCCGATTCTGTCGGTTGTTGCCGGCACCCGCGCGGTTGCCGCCGGCGATTTCGACACCCGGTTGTCCGTGACGTCGCGTGACGAGATCGGTTTTTTGATCGATTCGTTCAATCAGATGATTCAGCGCCTGTCGCAGGCCCGTGAAGCGGCGCGGCTGAGCGAGCAACGTGTCGATAAGGAACGGGCACATGTCGAGGCGATTCTCGCCCGATTGTCGACAGGTGTCATCGCAATCGAGAAAGACGGGCGCATCAGAAATGCGAATGAAGCGGCGAATGCGATGCTCGATGCAAATCTGACCGGGTCGATCGGGCGCCAGCTCAAGGAACTGGTCGACGAGCGAGCAACGCTGGCCGAGTTCATGGCGGGTATCGAAGCCCATCTGCTGGCCGCCGACACGCAGTGGCGCGAGCAGATCAGCGTGCAAAGCGCATCCGGCCGCCGGGTGTTCGTCTGCGCCAGCACGGCTTTGCCGGCCGGGGAAGGCGGACCGGGCGGCAGTATCATTGTTTTTGACGATGTAACGAAGTTGCTGCAGGTACAGCGTGATGCAGCTTGGGGCGAAGTCGCGCGCCGCATGGCGCACGAGATCAAGAATCCCCTGACGCCGATCCAGCTGTCGGCCGAACGCATACGGCGGCGTTACCTCGGCGGCATGAAGGAGATGGAGGCCGAGGTGCTGGATCGCGCGACCAATACGATCATTACGCAGGTCGAGGCAATGCGCGATATGGTCAATGCGTTCAGTGAATATGCGCGCGCCCCGGAGATCAGTATCTCGCGTTTCGATTTGAACCAGTTAATCCGGGAGGTCGTCTATCTGTACAAGTCTCCCGGGAGCCATGCGCAGGTTCGGCTGGATCTGGATCCCGCCATCGGCGACATCGATGCCGATAACGCGCGCATCCGCCAGTTATTGCATAACCTGATTCGCAACGCATTCGAGGCGATGGAAGGCCAGGCCGATGCGCAACTGGAAATTGCGACGAGCCTGATGACGCTCGACAACCGGGGCTATGCAGAGATTCGCATCAGCGACAGCGGCCCGGGTATCGATCCGGAAACCATTGACCGCCTGTTCGATCCTTATGTGACGACCAAGAATAAGGGCACCGGGCTCGGGCTGGCAATCGTCAAGAAACTGGTCGATGAGCACGGCGGCACTGTCAGCGCGAAAAACCGCACAGCGGGCGGTGCGGTCGTCACGGTCCGTTTGCCGATCCGGCGTATCCCTGCCCCGCACGAATTACACGGCGGCACTTCAGCTGCGACGGAAAAAGCATCATGACGGCGTCAAAAAAAATTCTGGTGGTCGACGACGAGGCGGATATCAGAACGCTGATCGACGAAATTCTGTCCGATGAAGGCTATCAGGTCCTGACGGCCGGAAATGCGGCCGAGGCGCGCAGCCAGGTCAATGCCGCGCAGCCGGACCTGATTCTGCTGGACATCTGGATGCCGGATACCGACGGGATTACGTTGCTCAAGGAGTGGCGGGCCGATATCGGCCAGGGCTGCGCGGTCGTCATGATGTCGGGGCATGGTACGGTCGAGACGGCCGTCGAAGCGACGCGTCATGGCGCGGTTGATTTTATAGAAAAACCCGTATCTATTGCGAAATTGCTGCTAACAGTAGAGAAAGCGCTACAAAATTCGCCGAAATTAAATATTCAGGAGAATCCGGCACGGTTGCCGCCGATGCTGGCGCCCATCGGTAAAAGCCGGCGGATTGCCGAATTACGGCGTCGGCTCGAAGATGCGGTTCCGCTCGCTTCGCCCGTCCTGCTGGTCGGTGAGTCCGGCACGGGCCGCGAGGCCGGCGCGCACTATCTGCATGCCCTGTCGGCTCGCTGCGAACAGCCGTTTGTCACGCTGTCCGGTGACGATCTGCCGGCGGATCTGATCACGCACGCCCTGTTCGATACCGGGGCGCAAACAGGCGCGGAACCCGGCTTCATCGCCCGGGCTGCCGGCGGACTTCTGTTTCTGCGCAACCTGGAGTCGCTGGGCGCAGAGGCTCAGCGCATGCTGGCCGACATCGTCGAGCGCGGCACTTATTCGCCGGCTGACGGTTCGGGCCGGCGCGAGACGAACATTCGCTTCATCGCATCGATTACGCCGCCGGCATTTGCCGACCCTGCAGGCCACGGCGTACGCGGTGACCTGGTCGAGCAATTGGCGATTACGACGATCCAGGTGCCGGCATTGCGAGAATACCCGGAGGATGTGCCGGAATTGCTGCGCGTATTCGTCGAGCAGTTCGTCGACGCCAATGAGCTGGCGTTTCGTCGTTTCGGGGTGGCCGCACAAAACCGGCTGCGCCATTACCCGTGGCCCGGAAACGTCCGTGAATTGCGCGCGCTGGTGCGGCGCCTGCTGACCGCTTCCGGACCCGAGGAGATTCCGCTCGATGAGCTGGAGCGCGCCTTGCCGCCGGCGTTGGTTCAGGATGTTGCCCTGCTCGAGCAGGATTTGCTGTCGTTACCATTGCGCGAGGCCCGTGAGCAATTCGAAAAAGCCTACCTGACCCAGCAACTGGCCTTGTGTGACGGGAAGGTCGGACGCCTGGCCCAGCGCGTCGGCATGGAACGTACGCACCTGTATCGCAAGCTCAGGGCACTGGGCATCAATTTCCGCCGGTAGCGCGGCACACGACGGATCGATCGGCCGCAATCAACCGCTGATATATTTTTCCAGGTCGCCGATCGTCGACTGCTGTTCGCTGATCACGGCTTCGACGAGATCGCCGATCGAGATGATGCCGATGAGGCAGTCTTCGTCATTGACTATCGGCAAATGGCGAATGCGTTTTTCGGTCATGAACGCCATGCACTCGCGGACGCCCTGATTCGGTTTCGCCGTGATGACATGACAGGACATGATGTCTTTGACCTGTGTATTTTCCGATGAACGACCTTTCAGGATGATCTGGCGGGCATAGTCCCGTTCGGAGATGATGCCGACGAGACGGCCGTGGTCAGTGACGGCCAATGCGCCGATCTTTTTTTCGGCCAGCATGTAAATGGCATCGTAGACTGATTCGTCGGGCCCGATCGACCAGATTTCGTCTCCCTTGGTCGCCAGGATTTCCTTGAGTCTTTTCATCGGTATCCTCCGTCAGCACCACTCCCCGGGATGGCATGGCAGGGTTGTACAAGCGCTCTTTGCTTTGCGCATCATATAACAACGCGGCAGGTGCCGGTAACGATACGCCGTGCATTCGGTCAACCGGATTTTCACATAACCTGCGGCTCGCGGAGATAGCGGCGTGCCCACTGCGGCAACGTTGAGCCGTCTTCATCGTCGACAGCAGCCGGGTACGGCCTGGCGTTGTACGTGTTCCAGAACATGACGCGCCGTCCGTTCAGGCGCCCGTCACGCGCGTCATGAACCAGCGCCGCCAGCGCTTTTCCGGTGTAGGTGGTTTCGAGCACAAGGCTTTCGGTGCTCCGGATCAGTGCAACGGCCTGCCTGCACCCGGGGGTCGTCTCGGCGTATCCGGTGCCGAAGAACTCCTCGCGTAACCGGACCGTGTTCAGCGGATCGCCGATGAGCGGGATCGTCGCATCGATTTCGTGCAATCTGAGATTTGCGGCGCGGCACAGCGCTTCGATTCCGCTCGATGTCGCCACCTGCTCCGGCACGACGCGTACTGCCTCGATACGGGTTTGCATTCCGGCCAGGCGCAGGCCCAGCGCAAGTCCGGCGACCGTGCCCATCGTGCCGCACGGAACGTAGATGACGTCCGGGGCCGTATCGGTGCATTGGGCGGCCAGTTCGAGCGCGGCATTGACATAGCCCAGTGCGCCGAGCGGCGACGATCCGCCTCCCGGAATCCGGTAGAGCCGTCCGGCGCCGGTCGGGTGCCGGCTGGCCAGCCGGTCGGCGATCGCCGGCGCCCGGCCATGACTGTCGGCATATTCGAGGTGCGTGCCGAGCAGTGCATGATAGCGCAGCGTTCGTGCGATATACGGTGTCACCGGCTGGTCGGTCATGATGACGTGACAGCCCAGCCCGAGCCGATCCGCGTAAATCGCAGTGGCCAGTGCATGATTCGAGCCGACGGCGCCAAAGGTGACGACCGCATCGCAGCCCCGGTGTATCGCGTCGCCAAACAAGTATTCGAGTTTACGCACCTTGTTGCCGCCATACACCGGGGCGGTCTGGTCATCCCGCTTGATGTGCAGGCTTTCCAGGCCGGTTTCGGCCGCGAGGGCGGCAGCCGGGGCCACGGGCGTTGGCAGCTCTGTCAGTGCAATGCGTCGCAGCGAGTCGCGCAGGGCAGGGAAGACTGTTTCGAGGGCGGAGCCGGTCACTGTGTTGGCAGGCCGGATTGCCCGGGATGCTGCTGACATCCGGGTTCCGGTTCAATCGCCGGAAAAAAACTGCCGCCGTTCTGAAACCGGATTGCGTCACCGTCGAAGTCCTGTTCCGTCAGTTCCCAGATCCGTTCATACGCGCGATGCCGGTCGTCCAGACGCGGACCGGACGGCCTGACCTGCAGGGCCGAAACGATTTCTCCGCTGACGAACCGGCCGTTGCCGTCGACCGTGGCCACCAGGATCGGCGCCAGGCCCTTGTCGCCTTCGATGCTGATGCCGTAGTACGTGGCGAAATTGCCCAGGCTATAGGCAATCAGGCGACCTTTATAAATCTCGACGGCACGCGGTACGTGCGGACCATGACCGATGACCAGATCGGCACCGGCATCGATCATCGCATGGGCAAATTCGGCGACATTGCCGCGATTTTCACCGAAATAGAATTCATCGGCGAACGGAACATGCGCGGCATCCGAACCTTCGGCACCGCCGTGAACCGAGACGATAATAAAATCGTTCGTTTCGCTCAGCGTGGCAATCCGGTTGCGTGCCGTGTCGGGATCGAGCATCGGGTTTGCGTTCTTGAAGGGCGCAAATGCGATCAATGCCGTCTTGACACGGCCGTTCGGCCACAGGGCTATATCGCCGTCGCGACCCGAGTGGCGAATTCCGACCGCGTCGAGTGCCGCCATGCTGGCGGTGCGGCCTTCTTCGCCAAAGTCCCGGGCGTGATTGTTGGCCAGGCTCATGACCGTAAAACCGGCGTCGGCCAACAGGCGGGCATAGCGCGCCGGCGAGCGAAACAGGTAGCAGGCGGACGGATCCTTGCAGGTTTTGACCGGTTCACCGCCGTCCATCAATACGCCCTCCAGATTGCCAAAGGCAATATCGGCACCTGCGAATACCGTCGTCACATCGGCCAGCAGCGATTGGCCATCGTCTTCGGGCAGCCGGTTCTCGGGAAAATCGGTGCCGAGCATGATATCGCCGGCTGCGGCAACCGTTATGCGGGCACAGGCCAGTTCTGCCGTGCGTTGCGCCGCGAGTTGCCCGGGTGTCGGGCCCGGTTCCGGTACGCCGGGTGGTGGCGCCGGTTCCGTCGGTCGTGCGACCGGCTGTTCGACACCCGGCCCGGTCGTTTCGATGACCGGTGTACAGCCTGCGATGAACAGGGCGAGCACGAGAAGGCCGGTCCGGTTTCGAGTGATATTAACCGCCAACGCGAATCACCATGCTGTCGATCGCCGCCGCGCGCAACTGGCTGCGCAGCGTATTGAGTTGATCCAGGCTGTCGACCGGGCCGATCCTGACCCGAAGATAATCCTTATCATCGACGCTGACTTTCTGAATTCTCGACGCGATGCCGAGCATGGCCAGCCGGGCCTTCATCCGGTCTGCATCGGCAAAGTTCGAGAAAGAACCGGCTTGCAGGACATAGATGCCCGGTGTGTCGAGCGGCGCAGGTTCCGCGTCATTGCGCACGACCGTATCTTCTTCGGGAATGACGACCTCGAAATTCGGCAACATGTCGTAAAATTTGAAACGCGATTCGGGCTTCTTCCCGACCTCGTGTACAGGCGTGGTTGCGACCGGTGCGCCCGGTGGTTTTGAGTCGATCGCGACCGGGCCTTTCGGCCGCGATTCCCGGTCCTTGACGTAGATGGCGGCGGCAACCGACAGGCCGACGGCCAGACCGAAGACACCCCACACCCATCCGGGCATCGGCGTCGACTGCGGCGAACGCCGGACCTTGTTTCGTCTCCTGGTCTTGCGTTTGGGCATGCGTCTGTCTCCGGGCGGCGGTGCGGTGTTACATCGACTGCGGCGCCGACACGCCGACCAGTCCGAGTCCATTGCCGATTACCTGCCGGACTGCATTGATCAGCAGCAGGCGGGCGTCACGCAGGCGGGCGTCGTCGACGATATAGCGATGCGCGTTGTAATACGTGTGAAATTCATGGGCCAGTTCGCGCAGATAATGCACGAGGTGCTGCGGGGCGCGTTGTCGAGCCGCCAGTTCCAGAATTTCCGGATAACGCGCAAGACGCCGCATCAGGACCTGTTCATGGTCTTCGGTCAACAGGTGCAGGTGTTGCCGCGCATTGTCTGCATCCCACTGCAGGTTGCGCGCTTGCAGTTCGCGCATGACGCTCCAGACGCGCGCATGGGCGTATTGTATGTAATAGACCGGGTTGTCATTCGACTGCGATTTGGCCAGTTCGAGGTCAAAATCCAGATGTTGTTCGTTCGAACGGGTGACGAAGAAAAAGCGTGCGGCATCATTGCCGACTTCCTCGCGCAATTCACGCAGCGTGATAAATTCACCGGAGCGCGTCGACATCTGCTGTTTTTCATCGCCGCGGAACAGGGCAACGAATTGTACGAGTTCGACTTCGAGAATGTCCGGCGATTCCCCCATCGCTTCCAGACCGGCGCGTACGCGCGCAATGTAACCGTGATGGTCGGCACCCAGGATGTCCAGCAGCGTGTCGAAGCCGCGTTCCCGCTTGTGCAGGTGGTAGGCAATATCCGAGGCAAAGTAGGTCGTACGACCGTTCTCGCGCACGACAACGCGATCCTTCTCATCGCCGTAATCGGTTGCCCGGAACCAGATTGCGCCATCGCGTTCGTATGTTTTGCCGTGTGCGGCGACCTTGTCCAGTGCGCGTTGTACGGCACCGCTTTCCACCAGGCTGCGCTCGGAGAACCATCGGTCGGGATGCGCACCGAACTCGGCCATGTCATTCCTGATGTCACCGAGGATCGAGTCAAGCGCACAGTCGAGGATTGCCTGAAACCGGTCTTCGCCCAGCGCTTTGCGGGCGAGGTCGATAAAGGCGTCGAGATAGACATCGCCATCGCCGTCCGGCGCGTCTGGCGGCAGTGCGTCGATCCCGTGCAGATATTCGGGCGAAACGGTCCCGGCCAGCTGTTGTGCGGCCTGGGCCGCAATGTCCCGGATGTACTGACCGCGATAGCCGTTGCCCGGAAAGGCGACATCGATTCCGCCGGCCTGGAGCATCCGGATCCAGATGCTCAGCGTGAGGATGTCCATTTGTCGCCCGGCATCGTTGACGTAGTATTCTTCGCAGACATCGTGCCCGGTGGCTCTTAACAGGTTGGCAACGGTCGCGCCATAGGCGGCATGACGACCGTGACCGACGTGTAACGGGCCGGTCGGATTAGCCGATACGTATTCAACCAGGATTTTCCTGCCGCCGACCGGATTGCTGCATCCATAGCGGTCGCCGCGTTCGAGGATGGTGACCAGCTCACGATGGAACGCGGCCGCGCTCAGGCGGAAGTTGATGAACCCGGGTCCGGCGATCTCGATCGATTCGACGAGATCTGACGGTGCAATCAGTTCGACGATTCGCTCTGCAATATCGCGGGGTTTTTGCCGCAGCGGTCTGGCCAGGCGCATCGCGATGTTGCACGCGTAGTCGCCATGCTTTCGGTCGCGGGTCCGCTCGATTTCCGGCTGCGGTGCTGCGTGGTCACCGGCCGCGGCGAGACCGGGCAACCGGGCGATTGCTGTCGTAACGAGTTGTTCGATTTGGGTCTTCATCTATCCGCCGGTTTGCGGCCCGTTGAAAGTCGGGGATTCTAGCTTGAATATGGTTCGGGGTCTTTGCCGGGCTGGTTTTAAAACAGCTCGGTCGGGTCCACGTCGACCGACCATCGGGCCTTGCGAGCGGATTTCAGGCGGTCGAGCGCCGGGCGCCATTCACCGAGAAACCGCTGCATCTGCCCGCGGGTACCGGCCTGGATCAGTAGCTGTCCCCTGTACCGCCCTGCGCGGCGCTCCATCGGGGCCGCGGCCGGCCCCAGCCACCGAACGCCGGTGAATCGACCGGACTGAATGAGTCCGGCCGCAAGATCGCGGGCTTCGTCGAGAAAGGCGAATGCGGTTTGCCGCCGTGATGCCTCGGCACGCGTCAGCGCGAGGAAAGAATAAGGCGGCCAGCCGGCTGCCCGGCGCTCTTCCATCGCCCGGGCGGCAAACCGGTCGTAACCTTCGGCAATGAGGATTCCGAGCAGTGGATGTTCGGGAAACAGGGTCTGAAGATAGACCTCGCCCGGTCGATTGGCACGGCCCGCGCGCCCGGAGACCTGGATGAACGCCTGGGCCAGCCGCTCGCTGCTGCGAAAATCGGTGCCGAACAGGCCCTGATCGGCATCGATGATGCCGACCATCGTCACGTTTGGAAAATCGTGTCCCTTGGTCAGCATTTGGGTGCCGAGCAGGATGCGTGCCGCACCGGATCGAACGAGTTCGAGCCGGCGTTCGATTTCGCCTTTGCGCCGGGTCGTATCCCGGTCGATACGGACGATGCGATGCGGTCCGAAAGACTGATGCAAGGCCTGTTCGAGCCGTTCCGTACCCTGGCCCACCGGCAGCAGATCGGGTGCGTGACACGCCGCGCACTCCCCGGGTACCGGTTGTTCGGCGCCGCAATGATGGCAGACCAGTCGGGCACGGTGCTGGTGGAATACCAGCCGGGCATCGCAGCGCCGGCATTCGACGAGCTGGCCGCAACCGGTACACATCATGCCCGGCGCGAAGCCGCGACGGTTCAGATACAGCAACACCTGACCTTCGTCGGCGAGGTGGCGGGCAATCGCTTCGCGCAGCGGCTCGGTCAGGCCGTCTTTGCACGGTTGCGTGCGCAGGTCGATCAATCTGACGCCGGGCTGGCGTGCCTTGCCGGGCCGGTTCGGCAGGCGCAGTTTCTCATAACGTCCCGCGTTGACATTCTCCAGCGACTCGAAAGACGGTGTTGCCGAGCCGAGCACAACCGGGACATCGAGCTGGCGCGCACGCCAGACCGCCAGGTCACGCGCCGAGTAGCGAAATCCGTCCTGTTGCTTGAGCGAAGTGTCATGCTCTTCGTCGACGATGATCAATCCGCAATTCGGCAATGGGGTAAAAACGGCCGAGCGCGTGCCGATGACAACGCCCGCCGTGCCCTCACGCGCCAGGCGCCAGGCGGCAAGTCGCTCCGTGTCGTTCAGGCCGGAGTGAAGAATCGCAAGGTCGGTATCGAGCCGCCGGCCGAAGCGATCGATGAGTTGCGGCGTCAGGCCGATCTCGGGGACCAGCAACAGGCTCTGACGGCCCCGTTCGAGTTCCTTTTCGATGCAACGCAGATAGACTTCGGTCTTGCCGCTGCCCGTCACGCCTTCGAGCAGAAAGGCGACAAAACCGTTTGCAGTCATGATGGCAGCGATGGCGGCGCGCTGGTCGCCGGTCGGCGTCGGCGGCGCATCGATGTGTTGCGCATCGGTGCGATGTCGTGTCGACCGGGCAGCCACCCGTCGGCTGGCGGTGGCAAGCAGATTTTTGTCAATGAGTTTCGTGGCAGCCGTCCGCCAGGTTTTGCCGGCGGCTGAAAGCACGGCGGCATCGGCACCGTTCGGTTCGGCCCGGACCAGTTCGATCAGCCGGGCCTGGACCGGCGCACGTTTGGCCAGCGCGCGGCTGTCGACGTTTCGTCCCTGTTCGGTGGCCTGCCAGATCCTCTCGGCCGCGTCGACAGCGCCGCCCTGGCGTAACAGGCCGGGCAGCGCTGCGGCGATGACTTCGCCGGGTGCGTGGCGGTAATAATCGGTGGCCCATTGGAGCAACGCCATCAGCGATGCATCGAGCAGCGGTTCGGCATCGATGATGCGGTGCGCCTGCCTGAGTTTCGTGTCGGGTACGGTCGAAGTTTCGGCGATGTCGACGATCATTCCGATCCGGGTTTTGCTGCCGAATGGCACGACAACGCGTTTGCCGCGGTCCGGTGCCTGCCATTGTTCGCCAGGCCCGGGGTCCGGGCACAAATAGTCGAAGAGCCGTAATACAGGCGTGGCCAGGCCGACGCGCAGAATTTGTCCGGCCACGTTTCAGGTCCGGCCCGGGTTTTCCACAAAAACTGTGGATAAAGCTGTGGATATTGAGCGGGAACGGGGCCGGATACCGCATCGCCCGTTCGACCGATTCAATCTGGTCAAAAAATAGACGATATTGTAAATAGATATATAAAACATGTGGTTACAATTCTTTCTTGAACTACTGCAAGGCAAAAATCTTCTAAGGCCCCGTGGTTATTGCAAGCGTGTGTATAACTGGGCTCGTCGTCAGAACGCGGCGGTCCCGGGCATTGTCAACGAAACGGACGGTCGCTCGTTTTATATCAGATCGGGACACGCTTTGAGCGAGTGGTTTCAGGTCCCCGGCGCCGGCTGTTCGACGCGGGGAGCAGCAGGATACGCGATGCAGCATATGTTATGAGTACCGGATATTTGGCAACCTGTCGCATGACAATGATACAAAACGGTCGTGACCGTAGACGGGAGGATAGCGCGCTGGATCAACGACGTACGATGGACCGCTTTTTATCCGGCGTGGAACGCCGCGCATACCGGATTGCCGTCATCGCGGTGCGCAATCCTGACGATGCGCTCGATCTCGTTCAGGATGCGATGATCCGGCTGGTCCGGTCGTATGCGCAGCGGGCGGAATCGGAATGGACGCCGTTATTTTATAGAATTTTGCAAAACCGCATTAGCGACCACAAGCGCCATCAGTCGGTCCGCCAGCGCGTGCTGGCCTGGTTTGCGCCGCATGACGATGATGACCGCGATCCGGTGGCCCAGGCGCCCGATCCGGTTGCAGTGCAGCCCGATCACCAACTGGCGCTCGACGATGCGATGTCCGCACTGGAAGAAGCGATACGCAAGTTGCCAGCACGCCAGCGCGAGGCGTTTCTGCTGCGCACCGTCGAAGGTCTGGATGTTGCCGCAACGGCGAAAGCGATGGGGTGCTCGGACGGCAGCGTCAAGACGCATTACTCGCGTGCGGTACGGAGCCTGCGCGCAATGGTTGGGGCATACTGGGAAGATAATGGCCGAGAGGACGAAAACGGTGAAGACTGATACGAAAAAACAGCAGCAAGCGGACGAACGGTTTGCGGCCCGCACCGGCCGGCAGTTGCGCGACAGCGTTGACGAACTCGATGCCGCCACGCTGTCGCGCCTGAATCGGGCTCGTCAGGCTGCGCTCGACGCCATCGATCATCCGGCGACCGGAACGAATCGCCGCAGTCCGTGGTTACCGGTCGGGGTCGCCCTGGCCCTTGCCGTCGTTACAGTTGCCTTGTGGCAGGGGCGGACACCCGGACCGGACATCGATGCAATACCGGCCCTGGCCGATCAGGTCACGGATATGGAGCTGTTGTTCGATGACGGCGATCTGGACATGTACGCGGAACTCGGGTTCTTCGCATGGCTGCCGGAAGATGAAACGGAGACGATCAGTTGATCCGGTTGCGGATCGTCCTGATCCTGCTCGCCGGGGCGGGTTGCAGCGCTCTGGCGAGCGACGAGCCGGAGCCGCCCGATGCTGCCCTGCTCGAGTTTCTTGGCAGCTGGGAGGGCGAAGATGATACATGGCAGGCGTTTTTCGACAGCCTGCCGGCGATTGACGACCAGGTGTCGTCAGACGAAGAACAGGACGACAGGAGAAAGACCGGTGAACCTGACTAGCTGGATACGAACAGGCTTGCTATTGGTGCTGATTGCGGCGGGTCCCGCGCTGGGCGACGTTGCTGCGCCGACATGGGATCAGCTCACCGGCGAACAGCAACGCGTACTGCAACGCTTCTCCGGCGACTGGGATACCTTGCCCGCCGAGCGCCGGCAACGCATGGCGACCGGGGCGAATCGCTGGCTCGACATGACGCCTGAACAGCGCAAACAGGCACGCGGGCGATTGAACAAATGGCGAAAACTTTCGCCGGAGCAGCGTCGACACGCCCGTCAACAATTCCATCGCTATCGCCAGATGTCGCCGGAAGACCAGGCCAGGGTACGGAAAAATTTTCAGCGCTTTCGCCATATGTCCCCCGAACGTCGCAGTGAATTACGCCGGCGCTGGGAAAAAATGACACCCGAGCAACGCGAACATGCTCTGCAAAGAATGAAACAGCACCGGCAAAAACCGCCCAGGACCAATAAGACGCATGGATCTCGCGGAGGCCATGATTGAGTGGATTTGCCGGGGATAATCCGGAGAAAGTGAAACGGTACAAATGCGCCCGCACCTAGCTCGGACCGAGACTTTTATTGTTGCGGGCGCATCTGTAGCCGAGTTGAAATGGTAGCGAGCGGACGAATGCGATTCCTTGATCGGAGTCTCATTTTCACGATGCTCGACAGTTCGCTTTGCGGTTTAAGGATACGCACCAGCCGCTCAGAAGCGGCTCACCAGCAACTCACGACCCTGTCGATCCCGTACCGTCACGGTTTCGTATCGGCCGGCGGGCAGGGTCATTACCACGCAGGGGCTGGTCATCACCTCGGCTGCCAACGAGCCGGCCGGCGGTTCGCGCCATTGTGCCGGTATGGTCAACGATGTCTTTTGTACCGACGCCCGGTCTGAATACAGCTCGATGTCATATCCGGCGGTGGGTCGCGAACCGAGATATACGACGATAGCGCTCGAACGGGCAAAGTCGATCGTCGCGAGGCTTTGCGGCAGTGGTCGGGCGGGAAACCGTTGTCTGGCGAACGGTTGCCACCATTGCCCGAGCGCGGCACTGTTCTGGATCACCTCGATACTCGCCGAGTCGCCCGGGCAATGCTGATCGCGGTGGACGATGCGTATCGGAACCGACGTGGCGGATCCGGGTTGTTCGACACCGGGTCGACAGGCGCCGACAGCCATCAGCATCACGATAAGCGTCAGCGGCCGGCACCGATTCATGGAGATACGGACTTGAATTTCTGTTTCCTGATGCGGTAGCCGTCGCGTGACGTAGCCGTGCCGGTTGACGCAGGCGCCGGCAGCGCAACGATATAGCCGATCGGAAAGTTCAGGCCGGACTGATCACCGGTCACGTCAAACTGAATCGGCTGGTCGATGGTCAGATAGGAACCGCAGGCTTCGCCGGCGTCGCAGATCGACAAATCATTGTCCGCATCGGTGCCGGCGACCAGCTCATACGAACCGGCTGCGACATTCGAAAAATTGAATGTATAGATACCATTGGTGGCCGCCGGGTTCAGCTGGTCGACCACGTCCCCGGTCACCGCATCGATCAACAGCAGATATACAAAACCCACATTGCCCCCGATACTGACGTTGCCGACCGACATGATGACCGAAACATCGACCGTGCCGGTAGACGATTGCACCGTGATCCGGCCGGAATAAAGGCCGTCGGCCAGGCCGGTGCGATCGACTGTGACGAGATATGTACCGAGGTTATTGGCGTCTACATTTACCGCCGTGACCGTGATCCACGGGTCGGCGGAGGCGATGCTGGTGATCTGCAGGGTGCCGGTACTGACGTTTTGTGCCGTGACTTCAATGCTGGTCGTTGCTGCATCGAAGTTCAGAGAGGCGGGCGTCACACCGAGAATCGGGTTATCCGGTGGCGGCGAGCCGCCCAGGTTCAAGGCGGTCGTCACGGCTTTCTGCGCATTAATCAGTCCGTAACCGAAACTGTTGTCTCGTCCGGCAACGCCGATATCGTCCGTCAGGTTACCCAGCGCCAGTTGCTGATCGATGATCGCCGGTGTCAGGTTACTGTTGACGGATTTCATCAACGCGATGACGCCGGCCACGTGCGGGCTGGCCATCGAGGTGCCATTGAAAAAGGGATAGGTAAAGACGATCGATCCGGATGAGTCATCGCCGCCGGTGCTCAGGACCCCGTCGGGGAAGCCGTCGGCATTGAGATCGACGCGCACATTGCCGCCCGGCGCCGCGACATCGATGGCCGTGCCGAAGCTGGAATACGGAGCGAGCCGGCGTTCCGTGTCCACGGCGCTGACGGAAATGACGCCGTCATAAGACGCCGGGTAGGAGAGTTGTGACGATGCATCGTTGCCGGCAGCGGCGACAATCACGACGCCGGCCTGTCGCGCCGCGGTATAGGTATCCTGGCTGGCTTGGCTGAAGGGTCCGCCGCCGAGGCTCAGGTTGATGATATCCGCCGGCTGCGGCGGAACCGTGCCCGAATCGTTCGCCAGTCCGGCGGCATAACGAACGGCCTGACCAACGTCATAAGCCGTGCCGCCACCGGCCCCCAGTACCCTGAGCGGCATGATTTTCGCATGCCAGGCAATGCCGGCCACACCGACAGCGTTGTTCGATGCCGCGGCAATCGTGCCGCTGACATGCGTGCCATGGAAACTGCTGGGCGGACCGTCGCCCGGATCGTCGGGATTCGGATCGATGCCGTCGCCGTCGCCGGACATGGAAGTCTGGCTGATGAAATCATAACCGGCGACGAATTGTCCCTGCAGGTCCGGGTGGTTCAGCAGCACGCCGGTGTCGATGACGGCGACGATGACACCCGGGTCACCGGTCGTCAGGTCCCAGGCGCCCGGCAGGTTGATCAACGGGTAATGCCACTGGGCGGCAAAGGCGGTGTCGTTTGGTACCGCCGTTGGTTTGACGATGTAATTCGGTTCGGCATAGACGACGAGCGGGTCTTTGCGCATGGCCTTGATGGCCATTAGCGTTTCCCATTTTGCGCGGTCCCGGTCCGTGCGGAAAGAGACGCCTTGTGCCCCGGCGGATGCGCCGGCCTGGCTGAATGTTGCCGGCAACTTGTTTGACCGGTTCAGTTCGAGCAGCATCTGACGATCCGGACCGCCTGCCCGGATTCTCGTCTCCAGTCGGGACGCCATTGTCTCGGCGACGAGTCCCCGTCGCCGTGCAAGGGAACTGTCATAGCGGACGATGACTTGTCCGGGAACGAATTCATACGCGGTGCGCAGGCTGCCGCCACTGCCGGCAACGCCTGTATTGCCGATGACCAGCACGTAGTTTGAAGCACCGGAAAACGCCCGGGGATTGACCAGATATTCTCCGTTGGCAGGGACAACGATGCTTTCGACCTGGCCGGTCTCCAGCGAAGCGGCGACAAACTGACCGTTACTGTCGAACAGGTTCAGGTCCGCATCGTTGGTCTGGAAATCCGAGACCAGCATGGTGATGGTCTGGCCGGCCAGCAGATTGACCCGGTAGTAGTCGTCGATATCACCGGAGGTCTGAGAACGGCCGGGCTCTCCGGTCCCCGGCATGTTGACATAACCGCCGAGTGTGATCGGGTTGGCGATGGTTTGCGCCAGGGCGGGCGTGTCGTTGGAACTGTGGGGCGCAAACGGGTCGTTGGTATCGGAATCGACGGCCACGACCGCCGGCGCCGATACGATGCCGCTGAGATTGAATATGCCCTGGGCCTTGACCGTGATCGACACGGTATCCGAAGCCGAAGCACCGCCATCGTCCGTGACGGTGAGGCGGAAAACCAGTTCGGTATCGCTGGCCAGACCCGGTGCCGTAAAATTCGGTGAGGCGATTGTCGCATTACTCAGCACGACGTTCGGGCCCGATATCTGTGTCCAGCGATAACTGGCGATGCTGCCGTCCGTATCGGTGCTGCCGGCACCATTGAGCGTTACGACGGCTTGTGCAGTGACGGATTGCGCAACACCGGCATTGGCGACGGGCGCAACATTACTGCTGCCACCCCCGCCACACGATGCGATAATGCCGGCGAGGCCCAGTGCGACGAGCAGCTGCAGCGCCCGTTTCGGTGACCCGGTTAATGCATCGATCAGTGTGACGGCAATCGTCCTCCTCAGGGCAGGAGTATACTGAACAATCGCGCGCTGCCGGTTGGCACAATGCCGATTATGTTACCTTGCAGGCCCGGTTCTGCGGTGCAGGGATGCCGGAAAATTCACAGATCCTTGAGCACCTGGTCCAGGCTGTCCCGCGCATCGCCGAATAGCATCCGCGTATTGTCCAGGAAGAACAGCGGGTTCTGCACACCGGCGTAACCCGTCGCCATGCTGCGTTTGAGGACGATGGTCGTATGGCCCTTCCAGCATTCGAGTACCGGCATACCGGCGATCGGGCTGTCCGGGTCGGTCAACGCAGACGGGTTCACGATATCGTTGGCGCCGATGACGACCGATACATCGACATCCGGAAAATCGTCGTTGATCTCGTCCATCTCGAACACAATGTCATAGGGCACTTTCGCCTCGGCCAGCAGCACGTTCATGTGACCGGGCATGCGGCCCGCCACCGGGTGAATGCCGAAACGCACGTTGACACCACTGCTGCGCAGTTTGCGGGTGATTTCGTGCACGATGTGCTGGGCCTGGGCGACAGCCATGCCGTAACCCGGGATGATCATGACCTCTTTGGCATTTTTCAGCAGTTCGGCGGTCTCGGCCGCATCGATCGGCACGACTTCGCCCTGGTCTTCTTCGCCGCCGCCGGATGCGCTGCCGGTCGTGCCAAAACCGCCGGCGATGACGGACAGAAACTTGCGGTTCATGGCCCGGCACATGATGTAGCTCAGGATGGCGCCGCTACTGCCGACCAGGGCGCCGGTCACGATCAGCAGGTCGTTGCCCAGCATGAAGCCGGTTGCCGATGCGGCCCAGCCCGAGTAACTGTTCAGCATCGAGATGACGACCGGCATGTCGGCGCCGCCGATGGCCATGACCATATGCACGCCGAAGGCCAGCGAGATCACGGTCATGATCAGCAGCGATACCATTCCGCCGCCCGCTGCCGCCTGGTCGATAAATGCCGAACCGATCCAGATCGTGATCAGCAGCAGGCCCAGGTTCAGCCAGTGACGGGCGGGCAACAACAAGGCACGGCCGCCGATCTTGCCGCTCAATTTGCCGAACGCGATCACCGATCCGGAAAAGGTGACCGCGCCGATCAGGATGCCGACGTAGATCTCGATATCGTGGATGGTTTTTTCGACCCCGGCGAAATGCGCATGCGGATCCGAAAAACTCGCATAGCCCACCAGTACGGCCGCCAGTCCAATGAGACTGTGCAGGATGGCGACGAGTTCGGGCATCTGGGTCATCTGGACCCGTCTGGCCAGTATCAGGCCGATCGTGGCGCCGATCAGCAGGGCGATGACCAGGATCGCGTAGTTATCCGTGACGAGGCCAAAGACCGTCGCCAGCAGGGCGATGCCCATACCGGTCATGCCGTACACGTTACCGCGCCGTGCGGTCTCCGGATTGCTCAGGCCGCCGAGTGCGAGGATAAACAGGATGATGGCACCGATGTAGGCGACGGTGACGACCCCTGCCGGGACGAGGGCTTGTTGCATGATGGTCCCCTACTTCCTGAACATGTTAAGCATGCGACGCGTGACCGCGAAGCCGCCGAAGATATTGATGCTGGCGATCAGTATCGTCACGCCGGCCAGCAGCATGATCCACGTCTCGCCGGAACTGACTTGCAGCAGCGCGCCGATGATAATGATGCTGCTGATCGCGTTGGTGACGCTCATCAGCGGCGTGTGCAGCGCCGCGGTTACATTCCATACGACCATGTATCCGACGAAGCAGGCCAGGACGAACACGGTGAAGTGCTCCATGAACGAGGCCGGAGCAGCCACGCCGAGGCCGAACAGCGCGAGCGCGCCGACCCCGAAGGTCAGCAGCGGCCCCAGGATACCCGGTGTTTTTGCTTCTTCCGACTCCGGGGCGGCTGGCGGCGGGGCCTTTTTCGGCGGCGGCGCCGCAGATAATTTCGGTGCCGGTGGCGGCCAGGTAATCTGGCCGTCCTTGACGACGGTCGTGCCGCGCACGACTTCGTCCTCCATGTCGACGACGAGCCGGCCGTCTTTGTCCGGGCACATGTCCGTCAGCAGGTGGCGCAGGTTGGTGCCGTATAACTGGCTCGATTGCGCCGCGAGCCGGCTGGGCAGGTCGGTATAACCGATCAGCGTGACGCCGTGCTTGACGACGACCTTGCCGGCTTCGGTCAGCTTGCAGTTACCGCCCTGTTCGGCGGCCAGATCGACGATGACGCTGCCGGGTTTCATCGACTCGACCATCTCGGCGGTGATCAGTTCGGGAGCGGGTTTGCCCGGGATCAGCGCCGTCGTGACGATGATATCGACGTCTTTGGCCTGTTCGGCGAACAGGGCCATTTCAGCCGCGATGAATTCTTCGCTCATGACCTTCGCGTAACCGCCACCGCCGGAACCCTCTTCCTCGAAATCCAGCAGCAGGAATTCGCCGTCCATGCTCTCGACCTGCTCCTTGACCTCGGGGCGGGTATCGAAGGCCCGGACGATCGCGCCCATGCTCTTGGCCGCGCCAATCGCGGCGAGACCGGCAACGCCGGCACCGATGACCAGGACCTTGGCCGGCGGCACTTTGCCTGCCGCCGTGATTTGCCCGGTGAAAAAACGGCCGAAATGCTGGGCGGCTTCGACGATGGCGCGGTAACCGGCGATGTTGGCCATCGAACTGAGCGCATCGAGTTTCTGCGCACGCGAGATGCGCGGCACGCTGTCCATCGCGAGCGCGGTCACGCCCTTGGCGGCCAGTGCGTCGAGGATGCTCTGATTCTGAGCGGGCCACAGGAAACTGATCAGCACCTGGCCCTTGTGCAGCAGGTCGAGTTCATCGACATCCAGGACCGGGTGCCGCTCGGGTCCGCGGACCTTCATGATGATGTCACAGCCGGACCACAGTTCGCGGGTGTCGCTGACGATCTCGACACCGGCTGCCGCGTAAGCCGCATCGGCATAGTTGGCCGCTTCACCGGCGCCGGTCTCGATGGCGACGGAGAAACCGAGTTTCTGTATCCGGGCGGCGACGTCGGGCGTCGTTGCGACCCGTTTTTCGCCGGTATGAATTTCTCTGGGAATGCCGATCTTCATGTTTACCTTCTTTGCAGCCGCCCGCGTCGATAGGCGGATGTCTTATATCACTATTATCGTGGTGCGTCTTTCTGCCCGTGAACCGGTCCGGAGTCAAGTCGGTAAAATCCCTATGGCTGTCCCCGACAGGCCGCCCCGGCCGGATATTTCGGGCCGGAGGTATTACTTTTTTCCGGAACTCTATGTTATACAGAGTACAGGCTGCTTCGAAGCCCGGATTCACCCGGGATTCATGGATGGAAGCGGCCGGTTCGCATCATGTTGCAAGAAGTACAGACGAACTTTTCACAGCAGGTTCTGCGCACAGACGTAGCCGGCATGCCGCTGGAGTGGATCGATTATCGCGATGCCGTGCGCCTGTATCATACGGACCAGGTCGCCTATGCCTGCGGTTCCCTGTTGTATCGGGTGCGCGGCGGCTATAACGCGGTCACCGGCCTGCGCAGCCTGGTCGAGGTCAATTCGATCATCGCGACGGTTGGCAAGACTCCGGGCGGACCCGAATTGCGCGACCGCTACGTCCCGCCTCTCAATAACAAGACCCTGTTCAAGCGCGACGGCAGTTTGTGCCTGTACTGCGGCGGGCATTTCCTGACCCGCGACCTGACCCGCGATCATGTGCGTCCGGTCAGCCAGGGCGGCGCCGACAAATGGCGCAATGTCGTCACGGCCTGCCGCCGATGCAATAACCACAAGGGCGGCAAGACACCCGAGCAGGCCGGCATGGAGTTGATCGCCGTGCCGTTTACGCCGACTTATGCGGAATACATTTATCTCAAGGGCCGCCGCGTGTTGGCGGACCAGATGGAATTTTTGCTGGCGCATATTTCGCGCTCCAGTCCGTTGCGCGAGCGGCTGGTGATCACGCTGCGCGAAGGGGTCGGGCGGCATCGCGAGATGCACGGGGGCTAGGAGTCGGACCTGGTTCATATGGTCCGGGAAATCAGGATCAAACCGTAATAAACGGTGAAAAATCCGGTTCGGCTCCCATTGATCGGGTGAATTATTGCGCGGTATACCCGCCATCTACGCAAAATCCCGTCCCGGTCACAAACGATGCCTTGTCCGAGCAAAGCCACAGCACCGCATTTGCGACTTCATCTGCCTGGCCCATGCGCCCGATCGGATGCATGGCATCCAGGTCATCCGCTGTCGCACCGATACCGGCGGCCAGCCGATCTGCCATCGAAGTATCGATGACGGCCGGATTGATCGCATTGATGCGAATTCCGTGCGCCGAATACTCCAGCGCCGCGCTCTTGGTCAGGCCCATCACGGCGTGCTTGGAAGCGCTATAAATGCCGAGTCCGCGGGCCCCGATCAGCCCGGCTACGGATGAGTGGTTGACGATTGCGCCACTGCCGGTTTCCAGCATGCGCGGAATCTGATACTTCATCGACAGCCAGACTCCTTTGACGTTGATGTCCATGACGTACCGGTAATTTTCTTCTGTTTGATCCGCGACCGGGGCAGCGAGTCCTTCCACCCCGGCATTATTGAACGCCACATCAAGCCTGCCGCAGGTTGACACCGCGTGTTCCGTCAGCGCGCGGACCGCTTCCTCCGATACCACGTCTGTTTGCAGAAAGCAGGCCTCGCCGCCGTTACTCCGGATGAGGTTAACCGTCTCCTCGCCACGCTCGATATTGCGGTTGCCGATCACCACCTTGGCCCCCTCGCGTGCAAAAGCGAGCGCGGTAGCCCGGCCGATGCCGCCTCCGCCCCCGGTAATCAACGCGACCTTGCCGTCAAAATCTGCCATGGTGCTCTCCTGCAATTGAACGGGATGACCTGCTCGTATCAGGGTACCGGAACTTCGTTCTCTTTTTTGATTTCCCCGTAACCCCATCCGTCGGACTCGCGCGTTTATACCCGATGCAAACCCGTAAAAAAATTGACCGACGGAGGTCTGGAAATGAAATTATGTCAAATACCAGGTCGGCTGCATGCCGCGAATATGGTTGTTTTGCTGTTGTTATTGGCCGCTTGTGCCGGACCGCGCAACGAAGATCCGACGCCACATCAAACGGCCGGCAGTGGGGCTGCCGACGAGCCCGTGCGTCCGGAGATCACCGTGGATGACAAAGCGTCCATGACCGTTGAGGATGACGTTGCTCCGGCTGCCGTGCCCCGGGAGACGGCGATCGGCCTCGAGCGCAAGGGTTCGGTGCCCGGGCCCGGGTTCGGTCATCCGGCGGCAGCGCGGGCGATGGCGGCCGGGGGGGCCATGGAGTCCCATGCCGGAGGGCCACCGTCGATACGGATGCCGTTCGAACCGCTGGATACGGAAAATTATGCGCAGGTGGATCAGAACCCGGTGCGCCTGGTCAGCGAGCACCCGGTGTCGACGTTCAGTATCGATGTCGATACGGGGGCATATGCGAATGTACGCCGATTTCTGAACGGTGGCTCCCTGCCGCCGCAGGACGCGGTGCGGACCGAAGAGCTGATCAATTACTTCTCTTACAACTATCCGGTGCCGCGCAGTCAGCAGACGCCTTTTTCGGTGTCGACAGAAGCGACAGCCGCGCCCTGGAATAAGGACCGGGTGTTGTTGCGAATCGGTGTCAAGGGTTTTGACGTTCCGCCGGCGGAGCGTCCGGCCGCGAATCTGGTCTTTCTCGTCGACGTATCCGGTTCGATGAATTCGCCGGCCAAGTTGCCGTTGCTCAAGAGTTCGCTGCAGCTATTGACGCGACAACTCACCGCGGCAGACCGTGTTTCGATGGTGGTATATGCCGGTTCATCGGGCGTTGTCCTGGAACCGACACCCGGAACGGAACAGGCCAAAATCCTCAATGCCCTGGAACGGCTGCAGGCCGGAGGCAGCACGAACGGAGCCAGCGGTATCCAGCTGGCTTACCGGATGGCCGAACAGGCCTTCATCGACGGCGGCATCAATCGCGTCATGCTGGCGACCGACGGCGATTTCAATGTCGGGACGGTCGACTTCGAGACGCTGATCGACATTGTCGAACGCCACAGAGACAACGGCATAGCCCTGACGACCCTGGGTTTCGGCAGCGGTAATTATAACGATCGCCTGATGGAGCAGCTCGCCGATGCCGGCAACGGCAATCATGCCTATATCGACACGCTGAATGAAGGTCGCAAGGTTCTCGTTGAACAATTGACCGGAACGCTGCAGACGATCGCCAGGGACGTCAAGATCCAGGTCGAGTTCAATCCTTCGACGGTCGCCGAGTATCGGCTGATCGGTTACGAGAACCGGCTGCTGCGCCGTGAAGATTTCAATAACGACCGGATCGATGCCGGTGAAATCGGCGCCGGGCACACCGTCACGGCATTGTATGAGTTGACGCTGACCGGCAGTGAGTCACATTTGATCGATCCGTTGCGGTACGCGGAGAAACCGGCGACCCCCCTCGGCCATGCGCGTGAACTGGCATTTGTCCGTTTGCGCTACAAGCTGCCCGGCAGCGATCAGAGCCGGTTGATCGAGCGCCCGGTGCAGGCCGGCACCATTCGGGCGCTGGATGAAGCCGATGATGAGTTCCGGTTTGCCGCCGCAGTTGCGGCATTCGGTCAGCTGCTCAAGGGGGGCGCTTATGTCGGCAGATACGGCTTTGACGATGTGGTTGCCCTGGCGGCAGACGCACGCGGGGCCGATCCGTTCGGTTATCGCGGTGAATTTCTCGGCCTCGTCCGGCTGGCGGATTCACTCACGCCCCGGACCCCGCGCTTGTCGAGCGAACGGCGCTGACACGCGGGTGCAATAGTCGTGGTTCCCACGCCTGGTCGGCTGGCTTATGCTGCCGGTCATGGCGCGGGAGTCCGATGACAAGACATTGATGGTCCGCTATCGTCAGGGCGAGGTTGCAGCCTTTGAAACGCTGTACGCGCGTCACAAGGGGCCCTTGTACCGCTATTTTTTGCGCCAGGGACAGGACCTGGAGTCTGCGGCCGAGCTGATGCAGGAGGTCTGGATGAAGATTATCGGGGCAAAGGACCGGTACGAACCGACGGCGAAGTTTACGACCTACCTGTATCGGCTGGCACACCATTGTCTCATCGACCGGTCCCGGCGTTCGGCCAATAAAATGGCGCAAAAAACAGCCGGACAGGAAATCGACCCGGCTGATCTGCCGGCAACCAATGCGGCCGATCCGCAAGCGGGTGCGATGCGTGACGAAGCTGCGGAAAAATTCCGGTCTGCACTGGCAAATTTGCCGGACGTACAGCGTGAGGCTTTTATACTCAGGCAGGAAGTCGGGCTGTCGCTCGCCGAGATTGCGTTGGTAACCGGTGTGAATGCACACACAGCCAAGAGCAGATTGCGTTACGCATTCGCCAGGCTGCGCAAGCAGCTGGTCCGGGACAGGGATGCAACGTGACCGACCGGCGAGAAGACAGGGAATTCGCAACGTTCCTGGCCGGGAAATCAGACCTGGCGGACCGCTATGAGAAACTGGCGCGCGAAGAGCCGCCGCCAGAACTCGATGCGCAGATCCTGGCCGCGGCGCGCGAGGCCGCGAAAGTGCGCCGGCACGAATTCGACCCGCGCGGGGGCTGGCTCAAACCCGTTGCGCTGGCCGCGACGATCTTATTGTCTTTTTCGCTGATCCTGAACCTCGTCATAGAGCCATCGATCGATAACGAACAAATCGTCACCGATACGACCGAAACCCGCGCCCCGGCAACCGTCGAGCGCGCCGCACAAGAACCGGGCGCACCGGGGCGAAAAGGTGTTTTGTCCGTTCAACAGGCCGAGACGAGTCCCGGAAAACGTCCGGTCGATCGTCAGGGGGCTGCCGACAAAGCGTCGCAGGTAACCGGTTATACACAAATGCAAGCGCCTGCAGCCGTAGCAGCGTTGCACTCTCCGGCACGGCCAGGCAATCGGGAGGCTGCATTGCAAATCGTCGCTGCATATCTTGCCGCTTCCGGCCGGGTTGCGGGCCGTGTGGCCGAGCCGGCCGTGAAACCGGACAAGACAGCAGGCATGGCCGAGACGCCAACCCCTGTGAAACGGCCTCCCGCGGATGATCCCGAGTCCTTATTGCGCAAAATAGGGCAACTTTACGCCGGCGGTTCGACTGCCGAGGCGGGTGCGCTGCTCGAGGCGTTTTTGGCACGCTATCCCGATCATCCCGTCAGCGTTAAAATTCGCCAACAGGGATATTGAGCATGACGTATTTGATCGATGCGAGTATTTTTATTTTTCGTGCCTGGTTCTCCGTACCGGATTCGATGACCTGCCCGAACGATTTTCCGGTCAACGCCGTTTATGGCTATACCCGGTTTCTGAGTGATTTTCTCGAATCCGTGCAGCCCGATTCGGTGGCCGCTGCATTCGACGAGAGCCTGACCGAATCGTTTCGCTGTGAAATCTACCCTCCCTATAAGGCCAATCGCGAGCCGGCGCCCGAAGAACTCAAGCGGCAGTTTGGGCAGTGTCGTGCCGTCACCCGCGCACTCGGTGTGACCGAATGTTCCGACAGCCGCTTCGAAGCGGATGATCTGATCGGCACGCTGGCCGGCCGCGCGCGGTCGGCCGGGCGCTGTGTCGGAATTCTGAGCCGCGACAAGGATCTGCTGCAGATCCTGCAAGCCGGTGACATCATGTGGGATTATGTCAGCGATCGGCGAATCGGGCACGACGATGTGCCGGAGTTGTTTGGCGTACGCGCGGACCAGATAGTCGATTATCTGGCGCTGGCCGGCGACAGCGTCGATAATATTCCGGGCGCTCCCGGTGTCGGCGCGAAAACAGCCAGCGCCTTGCTGCAACACTTCGATTCCATCGACGAGTTGTTTGCGAATCTCGACAGCGTCGAGAACGTCAATGTTCGCGGTGCCGCAAAACTCGGCGCAAAACTTCAGCCGTACCGCGAACAGGTGCATATGTGCAGAGAACTGACCCGGATTCGCCATGATGTGCCGCTGCCCGACGATGACGATTTCCTGGTGCGTCAGGCCCCTGACCTCGACGGGTTGAATGCCCTGTATGACGATATCGGTTTCGGCCTGACCCTGCGCCGGCAGGCCCAACGCATAGCCGATTCCTACTAGCTGCGGGTGAATATTCCCGTTCATGACATTCCCGCAGCCGCGCTGGAGATCGTCGCGGACTCGGTCGGTCGAATCGATACGGACACGATCGAAATCGTCGGTGGCGGCAGCATCAATCGCAGTTACCGGATCGCGACGCTAGGCGGCGCGGTTTATCTGTTGAAGACCAACGTTCGTTCGGCGCTGGCGATGTTCGAGGCCGAGCGCGAGGGCCTCGAGGCGCTGCGCCGCGCCGATGCCATCCGCGTACCCGAGCCGATACGGGCCAGCGTCGGCGGCGACCGGGCGTTCTTGCTGCTGGAGTACGTCGAACTCGGCCACAAGACGGCTCTTGCCGCCCGGGCCTGCGGTCATGCGCTGGCGCTGTTGCATCGACAGACCAAACCGCAATTCGGCTGGCATCGTGCGAATACCATCGGCCGTACGGAGCAGCTCAATGACTGGTCGGATGACTGGGTCGGGTTTTTTCGTGATGCCCGACTCGGGTATCAGTTACGGCTCGCGGCCGACAACGGGATCGATACATCGATACAGGCTGCCGGGCAGCGGTTGCTGGAGCGGATGCCGGAGTTCTTTACCGATTACACGCCGTCTGCCTCGTTGTTGCACGGTGACTTGTGGGGCGGTAACTGGGGTGCGACCTACGGGGAAGAGCCGGTGATCTTCGATCCGGCAACGTACTATGGTGACCGGGAAACCGATATCGCGATGACCAGATTGTTCGGCGGATTCGGTCCCGAGTTCTACACGGCATACAATGAGTCGTGGCCGCTCGACGCGGGGTTCCAGCAGCGCTGCGACTTATATAATCTTTATCACGTTCTGAATCACTACAATCTGTTCCGCGGTGGGTATCAATACCAGGTATCCGAGTTGCTGGACAAATTGCTGGCATGAATGGTTACCCGGGAATCATAGGCCTGGGGATGGGTTATCCGGGGATATATGGATGAATGACAAAAGTATCGAGTCGATTCTGCAGGAGCAGCGCATTTTTCCGCCGAGTGACGCATTTGTCGCCGCGGCACGTTTGAAACCAGTCGATGTTGCGGCGTTATACGCCGAGGCTGCCGCCGATCATGAGGCGTTCTGGGCCCGGCTGGCGCGCGAGGAAATTCATTGGGAGACCCCGTTTACCACCACGCTCGATGCGTCGAAAGCGCCGAATTACGGATGGTTTACGGACGGCCGGCTCAACGTCTCGTATAATTGCCTGGATATTCACCTCGCCGAGCGCGGTAACAAGACGGCGATTATTTTCGAGGGCGAGGGCGGCGATCAACGGCAGTTGACGTACCGGGAATTGACCGATGAAGTCAGCCGGTTCGCCAATGTACTCAAGGCACAGGGCATTTCATTCGGTGATCGCGTCATCATTTACATGCCGATGGTGCCCGAGGCCGTCATCGCAATGCAGGCGTGCGCACGCATCGGTGCGATTCATTCGGTCGTATTCGGCGGCTTTTCGGCCAATTCGTTGCGCGACCGGATCATTGATGCCGGGGCGAAGATGCTGATTACCGCCGACGGCGGCCATCGCGGCGGACATATCATTGCATTGAAAGCCGCCGCCGACGAGGCGCTGGCCGAGGGCTGCGATACGATCGAGTCGGTCATCGTTCTCAAGCGTGCCGGTTGCGATGTGTCGATGCAGGCCGGTCGCGATACCTGGTGGTCGGATGCGATCGACGGGCAGGAGACGGTATGCGAACCGGTCGCGGTCGACGCCGAGCATCCGCTGTTTTTGCTGTATACATCCGGTTCGACTGGCAAACCGAAAGGTGTTCAGCATTCATCCGGCGGCTACCTGCTGAACGTGAAGGTGACGAGCCAGTGGACCTTCGATCTGCATGACAAGGATATCTTCTGGTGTACCGCTGACGTCGGATGGATCACCGGTCACAGCTATATTGCTTACGGACCGCTGGCCGCCGGTGCCACGATTCTGATGTATGAGGGTGCGCCGACTGTGCCGGACGGCGGACGTTTCTGGGATATCTGCCAGCGTCACGGCGTGACCATTTTCTATACGGCGCCGACGGCAATCCGCGCATTGATGAAATTTGGCGACAATCTGCCGGCAAAATACGACCTGTCGAAACTGCGTTTGCTCGGCACGGTGGGCGAACCGATCAACCCGGAAGCATGGATGTGGTATCACAAAGTAATCGGCGCGGGGCGCTGTCCGATCGTCGATACCTGGTGGCAGACCGAGACCGGCTCGATCATGATCACCCCGCTGCCGGGGGCGACGCCGACCAAACCGGGTTCATGCACGAAAGCATTGCCGGGCATTGCCGTGGATATCGTCGACGAAGCCGGCGATCCGGTCACGTCGCCGAACGAAGGTGGCTATATCGTGGTCAAGAAACCATGGCCGTCGATGATACGCACCATCTGGGGCGATAACGACCGCTATATCGAGACTTACTGGCGGCAATTTCAGAATCACTACTATGTTGCCGGCGACAGTGCGCGTTTCGATGCCGATGGTTATATCTGGATGATGGGCCGCATCGATGATGTGTTAAACGTGTCCGGGCACAGATTGGGCACGATGGAGGTCGAGTCGGCACTGGTCGCACACGAGCGCGTCGTCGAAGCGGCCGTCGTCGGCTATCCGCACGACATCAAGGGAGAAGGTATTTTTGCGTACGTCGTATTACGCGGCGAACGCCCGACCGGAGACGACGCGCAGGCACTGACGACGGAATTGCGCAACTGGGTCGGCCAGGAAATCGGTCCCATTGCCAAGCCCGACGAGATCCGTTTTGCCGAGAATCTGCCGAAGACCCGCTCGGGTAAAATCATGCGCCGCCTGTTGCGCACGATTGCCCGCGGCGATGAAATCACATCGGATACCTCGACGCTCGAAAACGAGGCAATCCTGGATCAGCTGCGCGGAAAAGCGTGAGGCCGTAGCCGGAATCCACCGGAATTATTCTGCGGGTTGACGATTATTTCCTGAAGATTGGGCCGATGATTATCCTTGGACTCGAATTTCTGGCACTCATAGTAATTTGTTACCTGTTCCTCGTTTATGTAACCCGGGATCGTGTCCCCGAGAAGCAGCGAATCCCGGGCTGGGCAGCGTGGGCAGCAATCCTGATACTCCTGCTCATGCTGTCACTCGCCTCCTGGTACATTCGCCTCGGGCTGGCCTAGCGGCCAATGGGGTCGGACCAGCGCAACTCCCTGATATACAAATATATATGCTTGAAATAAGGCTATCTGTTGCCCCTAAATCAGGCATTTGACGGCAAAAATGATCGGGATAGACGCCAGCTCAACCTGTACACGGAATCACCGGCAGCCCCTTTCTCATCAACGGTCCATTTTATATACAAAATAGGCCATTTAGAGCCATCTTAAGAGCTGAAAACCGAGGATTTTATATATTCTTCATGTAGTTACGCTGGTCCGACCCCGTTATCCTCGTCTATGTATTGTTGCAGGCGTTCGATTTCGAATTTCTGTTCCGCGATGATGGCCTTGACGAGATCGCCGATCGAGACTATTCCGATGACTTGTTTTTTTTCGACGATGGGCAGATGCCGCGCGCGTTTGTCCGTCATCAAGGCCAGGCATTCTTCTATTGTTCGGTCCGGCGGCGCGCAGAGGACGCGGCGGACCATGACGTCTTCTACTCGTGCATCTTTCGACGTCTTGCCTTCCAGAACGATCTTGCGGGCATAATCTCTCTCGCTGACTATTCCGACCGGTTTCTCGCCGCGCATGACGAGCACGGCGCCGACATCTTTTTCGGCCATTAACCCGAGCGCATCGAAAACCGAACTCTCCGGGTCGACGCTCCAGACTCCGTGTCCTTTCGAATGCAGAATATCACTTGCCAGTTTCATAAGTATCGTCTCCGGGTGTTGATGTTGTGATGTCCCGGCATCATGAATCCACCAGGTCCAGATAAATGCCTTCCGGCGTCGTCACACGATAATAATCATATCTTTTTTTTACCGGCATATTGTGCCGCTCGAGTGATTCAACGACCCGGCCGGGATCATCCGGCGCAAAACGCAGCGCTGCCAGTCCGGTTGGCAAGTCTGTTCGCAGGCCCAGGCGGAGGCCGGGTGAGAGCAGTTCTGCGCAGTCAATATTCATACCGGCAACCGTATCATGATTTGCCATGAAACCGGCGTCGGTCCAATAGCGCGTCGAATCGTCGATATCGCGGCAGCCGAGGCTGATTTCGAGGGAGGGACCGGTGGTCGGTGCCGGCAAGTCCGTCAGCCGGACTCGTGAAAAAGTACGTGCTTCCATCATGATCAGCAAGTGTCCGTCCGGCGTGTGCACGCCGATTTCATGAAACATGTCATCGCCGAGTCGTGAGAAAAACAGTTTCTCATTCTTCGGCACGACACGCTGCAGGTAGGAAGCGACATCTGTTTTAACGAATGACAGGGCCGGTTCTTCGATGCCGCCGGCGTGCAGACCTATTGCAATACGGCTGTCCGTAACGGCACCGTAATGGTAACGGCGAATATCGCCGACAGACAGCTCGGAGAATCCGAGCGTACGATAAAATTTCAAAGATTCCCGGATATCCTGCGTCGGGATGCTGAACTCCAGAAACCGTCCAAAAATAGTGCCCGTCATGGCTGGCTATTCGACCTCAACCGCTGCGTCGTGGCAATTACTTCAAAGACTTCCGCATTCTGTTAACTCTGGAAATTTCACACCAATTTTTCGCTATATTGGCAAAAAATAATAAAAGCTCCGGCGGGGGAAAATGGCCAAGAACAAGATCACGTCACTGCGGCGTTACAGGGCGCAGCGTATTTACGAGAGTTTCGTGTCTCTGCCTGCATCGCAGAAAACCAATGCGCGCACGGCACTGCTGCTCGAAGCGCTTTTCGATTATGCCTATGAACACGTACCTCGCACTCACCGCTATTCGGCGCGACGCGCCCGGATCAGCGAACGGGAATCGGCCCGGATTTCCGCCCGGCTCGAAGAATTCCTGCCGCTTGCCGATGCCCGGGAACCGATTATGAAGTGGTTGCATGACAACATGGTGGCCGAGGCCTGGTCGTATCCCGAAGATCGCCGGCTCTTTGTTCGCGATTGTCTCAGGCGTTGAAGGCTAGCCTTTAAGCACATAGGCGTTGATGTCTGCGCGGTAGGCCAGGGCGGTTTCCGCTTTGCCGCCCTCGAACAGGCTTGCAAACAGCCCGGCGAGCCTCGAATTCTTTCTGACTGCCTTGCCCCTGAAATAACTGTGCTCGTCGCCGACGTGCCCGGCACCGGTCACGTCTATGTAAAAGGTATTTTCAGCAACCAGGTTTTTGAGGTAATGCCCGAGTCGCGCGAGCTGCTGTTGGCCCGGTTTGCGGCGTGACCATTTCAATGCCGAATCGTTTTCGTTGATCACGACACAGACCCGGTTGCGAACCTGAACACGTTCGAGCCAGGCGGCATGATCTTTATTATTTGCATCGGCTGCAACGAGGCTGACATTATCGAAAACGAGTTGTGCGAGCGCGCTGTTTCCGGGTTTCAATGCATACTTGAGCAGATAATTGCCCATGCTGTGACACAACAGATTGATGCTGACCCTGCAGTCGCGGTCAATGAGTTGCATATAGTATTGTCGTGCCCGTTCGGGATTCTGCGGGAATCGCATCTCTGCCTTGTCCATAAATTGCTTACGCCGGCCCCGGGTCAGCAGTTCATGGTGGTTTTTGAGTTTGCCGATAAACCGGTTCAGTGCTCCGGCCGATGCCCTGGCATCCTGTTTGTCGTCGAGATAGGCTGCCGTGCCCGCCAGCGCGCCGCCGCCGTTTGCCGGCCAAGTAAACGGCAGGACGATCACATTGTACTGGCGTTCGAGTTCCATGGCCGTTTGCAGAACATCTTCGACATCATTGTTGTATCCATGCACGAAAACAAGAATGTGTTTCTTCTCCCGGCGCGCGCGCGAAAAAAGGTCGCAGGCCAGTTGCAGGCTGGCATGCCACGGACCATCGACATCCAGCGCCAGGTCATAGTCATCCGACAGGTCACGGACACATTGCCTGGTCAACCGGTCGCGGAGCAATTCGACATCGTAATGCCCTGATTTGCGTACGACACGGACGATTCGGAGCTCGTTGGGTCCCCGCGAGCTGGGCACGGAACCGAACGCGTCGAGGCCTTTGGCAGAGCGTTTCATGCTGCGATTTGTGACGACATACATATCGGCCGGCCCCCCTGTTTGTTGCCGCTGCTGACCGGTCGATAGCAGACCGGCCTGACCGTCAGCCGCGGTCTCCGGTCATTATAGTAAACAAAGTCCTGCCCGCCCGTTAAATCCACCCTCCGGTGCCCGATCCGCGTTACATTCAGGGGTCGAAAGTAGCTATCATGGATTTCGCCGGCATGCCTGAATCCGTGGTGCGGATGCCGGCACGGTGTCCAGTCAGGATTACATTCGCAAAAATAATGGCAGTTACCGCAACATCCCTGGAATCGAATCTTTCTGTCCGGCGCGCAATCGGCGGGCCGGAGACTTCACCCTCGAGCAACGAATTATTTCGCTTCCGGTTCGGCAAGGAACCCGGGGAAAAAGACCGTGGGAATGTGTTCCGGTTACACATCGACTCAATCGGCGCACCGGCACCCGATGAAATCTGGCTGACAAACAGTGCCGTCAACAGCGGGACAGCCGGGGAATTTGTCATTGCGCAATGCGATGATTATCTGGCTGTACATCTGCAGGTCGACCTCGGACATGAACCGGATTTCAAGGATCTGACGACCCAAGTCTACCGTGAACTGCTGCAGCTGGCGGAGCAACGCGGTTATCCGAACCTGATCAGGGCCTGGCATTATTTCCCCGGCATCCATTCGGGCAAAGGCGATCTGGAATCGTATCGCCAGTTCACGGCGGGTCGGGCCCAGGCATTTGACGAGTTCTTTTATCGGGGTGAGACCTTTCCGGCCGGTACGGCGATCGGCACCGATCAGGGCACGCCGTTTACGATTTCAGCGCTGGCCACGCGAGATCCGTGCCGGATGATCGAGAATCCGCGGCAGATCAGCGCGTATCGGTACCCGCGCGAATATGGGCCGATCAGTCCGTCTTTTTCGCGTGCCGTCGTTGTTGACTCGACATCCGGCTACCGTATCCTGATGTCCGGTACGGCGAGTATTGTCGGCCACCGGTCGATGCACCCGGACGACCCGGCACAACAGACCATCGAAACCCTGCGTAATCTCGATGCACTGATTCAACAGGCCCGCCTGGAAACCCGGACCACGCCTTCATCCGGTCCGATCCTGACCGATGGTTACTTGCGGATCTATGTACGTCAGGCAGCCCAGACGGAGGAGATCGAAGAAGTATTACGCCGGCACCTGGCTGACGATCCAAGCCTGGTCTTTCTGCGTGGCGATATTTGCCGCCGCGAATTGTTGCTCGAGATCGAAGCAGCCGGCACTTTCCCCCGTGACCACAGCTGACCATTGCAGATGTCGCACATTCGCCGTGCGCGCTTTATCGAGCTGCATTCTCGTACTCGCCGGCGTGTCCGTGATCGGGTGCGCTGCACCCGCGCACCGCGCCATCATCGGCACATGGAAGTCCGATGCGCAGCGAACATTGCAATCGATGCGCGAGATAGCGGATATGCCGCCGCAGGCCAGATCGTATTTCGAGAACGATTTTTACGGACACCTGATCGTCGAATACCGTGTGGATACCGTTCGCGCCAGATTCGATAACTCCGGCTATGATACCGGTTATCAGCCATACCAGGTTGTCGAAGTTACAGACGGGAAAATAGTCACCAGGGAATGGAACGAAATACTGAAAATATTCGAAACGAGCGAAACGTTTTTTGATGACGGGTGCATCTATGGCATCAGTGCGCAATACGCGTTCAGGGAGTATTTCTGCCCGATCGAATAAAGTCATTCGTTTTTGCCGGTACGGGGCATAAACCGGCAGCTACCGGTTTGCAGCAGGGTTGAGGGGTTTTTCGTCGGCAAGAATCTCGAGCACGATGGATTTCTTCACGAGGCCGAATACATTCAGATACAGGCTTTTTCGCTGCACCCGGCTGCCGATCTTTCTGACATAGCCCAGAGACGACCGGTTCATCGAGTCGACCACGCCGAGGAAGGCATGGATTCCTTCGGAATACAGTTTTTCGGTATAGCAGGCATTGAGTAGCGGTGCGAGGTTATGTCCGCGTTGCGCCGGCGCCGTATAGATATCGTAAATATACGCCTCGTCGGCCTGCAACGCCCGGCCCTCGCCTGCGAAGCTGAAACAATCCGGGTCCATCCAGCAAAAAGCACGGATTTCACCGCCCCGCCTGAGCGCAAAACAGCGTTGACCGTCGCGCAGGCGCCGCCGGCAGGTCTGTTCGTTGCAGTGTACCAGGGGCAGGCCGGCTATCTGCCGAATATCCTGCGCGGTGAGTTCGACAAACTCATGTTCTTTGTAATCCGGATGCGGTGGCGGACCCGCAACCTCCCGGCGAAAGACATAGTAGGGCAGAATCGTGATGCCGACCCGTTTCAGCGCATTCACGATCAGGCGGGGCCACGAGTTATAGCCGAGCCGGTAACGCAGCTTTTCCGTTAAGCCGGGCGGATGCGATACCGTGCCAGGGAACCGTTGTCCGATCGCCTCGAAAACCCGGCGGGAACTGCCGGCATCCGGAAAAGCATGAAATTTTTCCGGCACCGGACTTTGCCTACCGGTTGTCTCTGTGTCAGGCACCCCGGCGTCACAGCAGTGCCGCATGGCGTTGGCCAGTTCGTCGAAGCTATGGCAGACAGGACCGATGGCCAGTTCACCCAGGTCAAAATTGAGTGATCGGCTGGTGGCGGTAAAATTTTCCAGGTCGGGTGCGAACAGAATGACCGGCCGGCGCAGCAGCAGATAATCCCAGATGATCGACGAATAGTCGCTGATCAGAACAGCGATATGCGGCAATACACGGTAGACGTCGAGATGCCGTTCGAGTACATGAACGAAGCGGGCCCGGACCGGCAGCTCGGTTTTATCCACGGGATGAAATTTGATAAACAGGCAGGCATTACGCTCTTCCAGCAGATCGTCGAGCCCGGACCAGTCGAAGTCTGCAAACGAGGACCCGCTGTCCCGGAAGGTCGGCAGATAGAAAAAAATCTTTCGGCCGGCATTGATTGCGTCAGTCAGGATCGCCGGTAACGCGGAGTCCGGTGCGGGTTCCAGGAGCTGGTCGTTGCGCGGCAGTCCCGTGACCGCGACCGTCTGTTCCGGGATATCAAAAGCCCGGGCAATGATGGACTGCGCCTCGACAGAAGTCGCGATGATCAAATCCGGCCGGATGACATGCCAGGGCATCAGGCCCGACAGAATGAATCTTTCGACGGGCGAACCGTGAAACAGACGAAAATAACGGCTGTCAGGATTGTCGATGTCGCGTTCAAAGCTCTTCAGCGGAACGCCGCTCCACAGGTTCACGTGCGTCGCGCCGCGCGACGTCCAGAAATTGATATCCTTGGCAAAGCAGTCGAACAGGTAAAGCCGGGCACGCAGGCATGTGTATATTCCGACCGGTGACCACCACCAGTACGCTTTGAAACCCAGGGCCCTGACTTGCCGTACGATATCGAAGCGATGCGAGATCCATACCGGTTCGATGCCTTTGTCCGTCCCGGACTGATCGTTACAGGTCTGGCAATAGCGGAAAAATGCCGCAGAATTATCGGCAAATCGTTGACCGCCCCATGAGCCGAAAACCCAGAGATCGTCACGTCGGGGGACGAACCCGGATAAGAAATATCCGGGCAACAGGTACAGCCGGGCCATACCCGCTGCCAGGTAGCTAACGAATGGGCGCATGACGAACCAACATAATCCCGTCGAATGGAAGTATTTGCCGGGTGTTGACTATAGACAAAATCTGCCGGCCGGAAAGTCGTGTATGTCGCATTTGTGGATGACCGGGTGTACCGGCTTCAACGCCATCGATAAATTTACAGAAACCCCGGCAGAAACAGCGCAATGGCCGGGAATGCCACGAGCAGCAACAGCAACACGGCATCACTGAGCAAATAGGGCGCGGCGGCCAGCGCGATTTGGGGCAGGGTCGTGCCTTTCGGCGCGACGCCGAGCATCAGGAAGAGCAGCAATCCGAACGGTGGCGTGGTCAGGCTCATTTCCAGCGCCAGCAACACGATGACACCGAACCAGACGATGTCAAAGCCGAGCGCCTTGGCCAATGGAAAAAAGACCGGGATCGTGATCAGGAGGATCGAGATCTGGTCCATGAACATGCCCAGTAACAGCAGCACACCGAACATCAGCATCAGTTTGACGAGTGCGCCGCCGTCGATCGAGAGGGCCCAGTCGATGACGGCGCCGCTTGCGCCGCTGAATGCCAGCAACTGGCTGAAAACCGAAGAGCAAACGATCAGCAGAAAAACCATGCCGGTAACCGAGACGGTACTGAGCAGCGCCTTGCGTAATACGTCGACGGACAGGCAGCGGAACGCAGCTGCCAGTCCGGCCACCGACAATGCGCCGAACGCAGCGGACTCCGACGGCGTGGCCAGGCCGAGCAGGATAAAGCCGACAACGGCGAAAATCACAATGCCCAGCGGCAGAATATGGGTGACAAAAAGTTTCAGCCTGATTGCCGTGCTGACCGTTTCGACGGCGTAAGCCGGTGCGCACTCCGGGTCGATGCGTGCCTGGATGTAAATGACCAGGCAATACAGTCCGGCCAGAATCAGTCCCGGAATCAATCCGGCGATTAACAGTGCGCCGATATCGATCCGGGCGAGACTGCCGAGCAACACCCCGAGGGAGGAAGGCGGGATCAGCATCGCGAGTCCGCCGGTGCCGATGATCGGGCCGATGGCCATGTGCGGGGCGTAACCGCGCCGTTTCATCTCCGGCACCATCAGCGCGCCCAGCATGGCCGTATTGGCCATCGTCGAGCCGGTCAGGGTCGAGAAAGTCGTGCCGCCGGCGACCGTCAGATAACTCAGGCGGGCCGGAATACGTCCGAACAGCGCGTCGAGCGCATCGAAAACGCGCAGCGCAAGGCCGCTGTGAAAGAGCAACGAACCCATCAGCACGAACATGGGAATTGCCACCAGTGTGAACGTGGTGATCAGGCTCGTCGAGTTGTCTACGAGCTGCAGCAGTCCGGCGACGCCGCCCATGAGCAGAAAAGCGCCGACCAGGTTGGCCAGCAGAAAGCTGAAGGCAACCGGAATGCCCAGCGCCATCAACAGCATGACAAGGATAAATATCAATGAACCTGCAGCGATCGGAGACATGGCCGGGTCAGAATGATTCCTTTTGTTCGGTTGTCGAGGCAAAGACGGAATCGGATTTGAGCAACAGGCGCAGAAACTCGGTCGCCATCAGTGTGAATCCGGCGACGAGCGGGGCGAACAGTATCCAGCGCGGCACGTCGAGCGAGCGCACCTCGATCTCGCCGCGCCCGAGGGCCTCGACAAGCAGCAGACTCGCCAGTGTTGCAACGGTCAGTGAAACGAGCATGCACAGGATCAGTATGAATATGTCGAGTCCGCGTCTGGCGGCAGGCGTGATGCGCTGGTAGACAATCTCGACGACGATATGCCCCCTGGTTCGCACGAGGTACGGTGCGGCGGCCATCGTGAAATACAGCATCGCATATTCCGTCAGCGCAACTGTCGATGCGGGCGGTTGCAGGCCGAGGTTGCGCGCGATCACGTCGTAAACGATCAGCAGGCAGACGGCAGCGATGATCAGGCCGGCGAGCGCCGCCAGTCCGCTGATCAACCGGTCATACCAGCGAATCACGGCCGGTTCTGCGGATAAAACAGCGGTTTGAGTGTCGCCGCCGAATCGGGTGCGCGCGCGGCGAGACGTTCCCAGACAACGTCTTGCGCCAGTGCCCGATAGGCGTCCGCGGACCCGGCCGGAACATTGACGGCGGTGAAGCCCCGGGCTTTAAGCGCGGCAAGTTCCCGGTCCTGGATCGCGAAAAACTTCTCGCGGCTCCGGCGCTCATAAAGCGCGGCCTGCTCGGTCAGGATACGCCGTGCGTCGGTGCCGAGCCGGTTCCATGTATCCAGATTGATCTGCAGGCAGATCGCCAGCTGAAGAAATGCCGGATCGATACGATATTTCACGAAACGCTCCACACCCAGATCCGGAAATCCGGTCGTCGTAAACGCGAGTCCGTCAACCGTGCCGCGTTGCAGGGCCGTATAGATTTCCTTGACGGCAATCTGGATGGCACGCCCGCCGAGTCGCGTCAGGATTTCCCGGTTCGACGGTGACGTGCGGATCTTCAGGCCGGTCAGATCCGGCATGCCGTCGGAGCGAAAACGCGGCTTTTCGGCCAGGTAGATATTCACGCCGATGCCCGATTGCATCCAGCCGATCAGGTGTGCGTTGATGCGCTCGCGCCAATACGGTTGCAAGGCGGCGAGTGCGCCATTCTCCCTGGCCTGCATGGGTGTGATGGTCGAGGCGAAGATCGCATCGCCTTCGGGCAGCACGCCGCGGTAATAGGTGATGCCGCCGAATGCCAGGTCGATGACGCCGCGCCTGAGCGCGTAAAATAACTGCCGTTGCGGAATGACTTCCGGGCCGCCGCGAAAGTCGATTTGCACGATGCCTTTGCCGGCTGAATTGACGGCATTGACATAATCCATGAATAGCGCCGTGAAGTTTTGCCGGCTGTTCCAGCTGCTGACGAGCGTCAGTGTCGTTTCTGTTGAACGGGCGCTGCCGTTGACGACGAGTAAAAGGATGATCAGGCAGCCTCTCATAGGGGGCGACCTTAACCTGCCGCAGATTGGCCGGCAACAATGTTCGGTGTTGCTTTCAGGTTTCCATGACTACCTTGTTTTCGGCCACGGTCGATGCGTATGCCAGCCGGAACCAGGTCCGCCCGACGCCGCCGGCGATAAAGTTGGCCGTACACGCAGCGGCAAATACGCCGATGAGGCCGAAAAGCCTGGCGAACAGGAACGCAAGAGGGGCGTAGACGAGAATTGTGCGTGTCATCGATACGAACATCGCGGGCATCGGCTTGCCGATCGCATTGAACGAACTGTTGGCCGTCATTGCCATGCCGAGCGCGAGGTAGCTGATCGGTACGGTTCGCAAATGCATTTGTGCAGTTGCAATGGCCTTGGGATCGTTGGTAAATACTTCCGCGATATAGCCGGAAATGATGGCCAGGATAGCGGCGACGGTGAGGCCATAGACGAGCGAAAAGCGATAGCACCAGCGAACGCCGAGCTTGACCCGGTCGTATTGCTGGCCTCCAAAATTCTGGCCGACGAACGGCGTGATGGCGGCACTCAGCGCCATCAGGGCCATCAGCGTCAGGCCCTCGACCCGCGAAGCGACGCCGAATCCGGCAACGGCTTCCTGGCCGAACTGGGCGACCTGGTAGGTAATGAAGGCCGTTGTGATCGGTGCAATCAGGCTGCTGGCCGTCGACGGCAGTCCTACATGCAGGATACGTTGCCACGAATCGAGAATTTTCCTGGCCCACAGGTGCCGGAATGAAATCAGGTGTTCCTTGAGCGTGACCGCCAGCATCGATGCGATCATCGTGCCCATGTTGGACAATACGGTGGCAATCGCCGCACCCTCTACTTCCAGGCGCGGCAGGCCGAACAGGCCGAAAATAAGAATCGGATCGAGCACGATATTAAAGATGGCCGATACCGTCATGATCATGGCCGGGGTTTTCGCATTACCGGAGGCGCGCAGTACCGAATTGTTGATCATCGGGATGACGAGAAATATGCCGCCCCAGTAATAAATTCTCATGTAACGCTGAATGACCGGCAGTGTTTCGTCGTTTGCACCGAGCAGCGTGAACAGCGGGTCGATGGTTGTCAGGCCGATCGTAATCACGAACAGGCCGGCCACGATGCCGAGCAACATCGCATGCACGGCAACGCGTTCGACGTCTTCGAATTTTTTGGCTCCGAACAGGCGCGAACAGACCGAAGCGGTGCCGATGCCCAGGCCCATCGTGACCGTACCGACAATAAAGCTGACCGGGAACGTGAAGCTGATTGCGGCCAGCTCCATGGTGCCGAGCTGGCCGACGAAATAGGTATCGGCAATGTTATAGGACAACAGCGAGATCATGCCGATCAGCATTGGCAGCATCAGCGAACGGATCGATCCGCCGACCGGTCCCTGGGTCAGATTTCGGCCGCCTTTTCTGGATTTCTTTTGTGTCATTGCGTTGGGCGCTGTTTATAGAGAACTTTTGCCAATCCGTCACCGGCCACGGCGATCAGTCACCGAAGACCGGTCACACTCATGATTTTTTTCGGGATAAAACCGGATAAACGGCGCGTACCGATCCGGATCTGGATTACCCGCCTATAATACAGCCAAATCGTGCCCGGTGTTTTCGGCGTCCTGAGATCGGCACGTTCAGACCTGACGCCCCGGCAAGAGAAGAATCATGAGGTTTGCCAGTTTTACCGGCCCGGATGCGGCGGGTTTTGGCCTCGTCGAAAACGGGTGCATCCGTCCCGTGGCGAGCAGCCGGTTTGCAGATCTGAAAAGCGTCATCGCAGCCGGAGCCTGGGACGAAGCCCGCGACGCCGCTGGCGATCCGGTGTCCATCGACGTCGTTCGCCTGGAGCCGGTACTCCCGAACCCGGGCAAAATTATCTGCATCGGCATGAATTACCTTGCGCATATCAGGGAAATGGGCCGAACCCGTCCGGCTTATCCGACGCTGTTCACGCGCTTTTCCGACAGTCTCGTGGGCCACGGCCAGCAGATCATCCGGCCCATTGCCTCGACACGCTTCGATTTCGAGGGCGAGCTGGCCGTCGTGATCGGGCGGCAGGCCCGCCATGTGGCGGCCGATCAGGCTCTCGACTACGTTGCCGGTTATGCCTGCTTTCTCGACGGTACGTTGCGTGACTATCAGCGCCATACGCCGCAATTCATTGCCGGCAAGAATTTTCGTCACAGCGGTGCATTCGGTCCCTGGCTCGTAACGACCGATGAAATCCCCGATCCGGGCGTGCTGACGCTCGAGACGCGGCTCAACGGCCGGATCATGCAGACCGGGCGCATTGATGATCTGTGTTTCGATATTGGCGCGCTGATCGAGTACCTGTCGAAAATTTTTCAACTCGAGCCGGGCGACGTCATCGCAACCGGCACGCCGGGCGGTGTGGGCGCTGCGCGCGATCCCCGGGTCTGGTTGCGGCCGGGGGATGTCGTCGAGGTCGACATCGACCGGGTCGGAGTGTTGCGCAACGAGGTGGTGGACGAGGATTAACAGCCTGTTAGAGATGCCGGTCCAGAAACTCCAGTGTTCTGTCGAGTGCGAGTTTTGCGCTCTCGGGGGCGAAATCGTCGCGTTCATCGCAGTTGAACCCGTGCCCCGCATCCTCGTAGATAAATGACGGCTGGCCTGCGCGGGCGCCGGTTATCTTTTCGATCATGTCCATCGGGATCAGCGGATCTTTCGCTCCGAAGTGATACATGACCGGGCACCGCGGCTGTTCGTCGAGCCATTCGACGATCATGCGTCCGTAATAGGCGACCGCCGCATCGATGTCGAGACGACAGGCGGCCAGGTCGGCCATCGCGCCGCCCCAGCAATATCCGATGGCGGCCACCTTGCCGCCTGCCCGCGCAGCGGCGGCAGCAGCGCGCATGTCGGAAACGACGTCATCCAGCTCGAGCCGGGACATGAGCGATCGCCCTTCTTCGACATCGGAGTAATCCAGGGCGACACCCGGACGAACACGGTCGAACAGGCCCGGCGCGATGGCCAGATACCCATGGTCGGCGTATTGGTCCGTGACCCGCCGGATGTGGTCCGTGATACCGAAGATTTCCTGCAGAATGACGATGCCGCCCTTCGGCGAGGTTGCGGGAGTTGCCTGGTATGCCGCAAGCGTGTGCCCATCGGCAGCCGTCAGCTGAATCATCTCGCCCATTGGCCTCACTCCATATTATGGTCGGCGGAGTAAGCGCGTAGCATAACCGTTTCGGGCGTGATGCGGCATGGCGCTTCTGATCCGCGACCGGCAACCTATTTTTCTACATCCTTGCCGCTGATCAAATCCTCGATCGAAGGCGGTATGTGCTCCGGTCCCATGCGCCCGCTCTTGAGCCGCGCGAAGTAGTCCTTATAGGCGAGCATGGCCTGACGCCCGAGTAGCCACATGATGGGTACATTGACGAACAGCATGACCCCCGTGCCGATGCCCGTCAGGTTGTCGAGTTGCGCATCGGTTTTCAGGAAGCCCCAGGTCGCGACGATGGTCAGCGAGCAAAATATGATTTTATACGGCAGCACGGCGCGTTCGCCTGCCAGAAAAACGATGCCCTGTTCGCCGTAGTAACTCCACGAAATCAGTGTGGAGATCGCAAACAACCAGACGGCAATGGTGACCAGCCACTTGCCGAGTCCGGGCAGAACCGAATCGAAGGCACGCGCCGTTAACGTCGCGCCGACATAACTGACAAAAATGCCCGGCCCGGCCAGCCGTGGTCTGACCGCACTGGCGATGGTATCCCAGGAGATCTGCAGCGCTCCGGCGTCGTCGGCGGTAATCGTTCCATCCAGCCGGCTCAGGTCGCTGCCGCTTTGCGGATTTTGATCGGCATGTACGATGACATAGACACGATCACCGGTTTTCCAGTCAGCGCCGGTACGTGCCGGTACCGTTCCGGTTGTCGCCATGCTCCACTGACCGTCGCCCGTTGCAATGACTGCAGCCGGCGTATCGAGCGTGGCCTCGGCGCTGCGGTTCCAGGTGCCGGTGACCAAAATGACCAGGGCGGTCAGCGTACAGACGACGATCGTGTCGATAAACGGTTCGAGTCCGGCGACGATGCCCTCGCGGACCGGCTCGTTTGTCTTGGCCGCGGAATGTGCGATGGGCGACGAACCCTGTCCCGCTTCGTTGGAAAACAGTGCGCGCTTCATGCCGAACAGAAAGGCATAGCCCATCGTGCCGCCGATGAAGGCGCCGGTCGATTCGAGCGGCGAAAACGCCGCCCGGAAAATCAGGGCAAACATACCCGGAATTTTATCGATATTGACGACCAGCACGTAAATGCCGGCTGCCAGGTATAAAAACAGCATGATCGGAACGAGGCGGCCGGCGACGCCGCCGATACGCTTGATTCCGCCGATAATGACCGCACCGACGATGATCGCCAGGATGATGCCCGTGGCAACGCTCGGGATGCCGAAATAGGATTCGGTGACGACACCGACGTTCCAGGCCTGGAACATGTTGCCCCCGGTGATCGCCGAGACCAGCAGCGTCAGGCAAAACAGGGTGCCCAGACCCTTGCCCAGGCCGGCGAGTTTCGGCGATCGCAGGCGCAACGCTTTGCTGGCCACCCACATCGGGCCGCCGTGCGGATTTTCCGGATCGTCCGTATTCCGGTACAGCATCGACAACGTCACCTCGGTGAGCTTGATCGCCATGCCGAGAAAACCGACCACCCACATCCAGAACACGGCACCCGGGCCGCCGAGCGAAATGGCCAGCGCCACACCGCCGATATTGCCGAGTCCGACCGTCGCCGACAGGGCGGCCGACAGGGCCTGGAAGTGATTAATCGCACCGGGATCGTCGGGCTCATCGTAGACACCTCGTATCACATGGATGCCGTGGGTCAGGGCCCGGTACTGGCAGACGCCGCTCCAGATTGTGAACAGCATCCCGGTGCCCATCAATATGAACAGCACGCTGTTGTGCCAGAGGATCGAGTTCAGAGTGTTCAGATAGAGATCGAAAGTACTCATATTTTTTCCGTACGCGTTGCCCGGGTTGAAAAGATGTCAGTGGTTCAATAATCGTTGTGGCAGGACAAATTGCGCAAACCCGCGCCCGCGAGTCCGGGCCTACACTCTGAAGAGTCGTCGCTTATTTTTCAACTATCGCCGTTACGCCCATGCCGCCGGCTGTGCAGATCGAAATCAGGCCGCGTCCCGCACCCCGCTCGTCGAGCATCTTGGCCAGGCTCGCGAGAATACGTGCCCCGGTCGCTCCGAACGGGTGGCCGATGGCCAGGCTGCCGCCTTTGGTATTGAGCTTGCTGCGGTCGATCGGACCCAGCGGCTCGCTGCGTCCGAGGCGCTCACGGCAATACTCCGGTGATTCCCATGCCTTGAGCGTGGCGAGTGTCTGTGCCGCGAACGCTTCGTGGATTTCGAACAAATCGATGTCGTCAAAACCGAGACCGGCATCGGTCAGCATGTTCGATACTGCGTATGCGGGCGCCATCAGGAGCCCTTCGGACTTGATGAAATCGACGGCGGCGACTTTCCCGTAACGCAGGAATGCGCGGATCGGCAATCCACGTTCCTGTGCCCATTCTTCGGCAGCGAGCAGTACGCCGGCCGAGCCGTCCGTCAATGGCGTACTGTTTCCGGCCGTCATCGTGCCGGTTGCACTGCGATCGAATACCGGCTTGAGCTTCGCGAGTTTTTCGATCGTCGTGTCGCGCCGCATGTTGTTGTCTTCCGTCACGCCCTTCAGCGGCATGACGAGGTCGTCATAGAAGCCTTCGTCATAGGCGGCCGCGGCGCGCCGATGGCTTTCGTATGCGAGTTCATCCTGTGCAGCGCGGGTGATCTGCCAGTCCTTGGCGGTTATTTCCGTGCTCTCGCCCATGCTGAGTCCGGTGCGCGGTTCGGTGACGCCCGGCAGCTCCGGCTTGAAGTGTTGCGGGCGCAGCCCGAACCACGGTTTGATTTTTTCGCCCGGCGACCGGCCGCGAAAACTTTGCAGCAGGATATTCCGGTACGCGTCCGGGTAGATGATCGGCGTGTCGCTGATGCTGTCCGTTCCGGCGGCGATGCCGGCGTCAATCTGGCCCAGTGCGATTTTGTTGCCGATCTGGATCGCCGCTTCCAGGCTCGTGCCGCAAGCCCGTTGCAGGTCGCATGCCGGCGTTTCGGGCGCGAGTCCGCTGCCGAGTACGGTTTCGCGTGTCAGGTTCCAGTCGCGCGAATGCTTGATCACGGCTCCGGCGATCACGTCTCCGAGCACCACGCCTTCGAGCCGGAATTTCCGTACCATGCCGCTGAGCACGGCAGTGAGCATGTCCTGGTTCGACAATCGGGCGTATTTTGTGTGTGCCCGGCAGAAAGGGATGCGCGAACCGCCGATGATGGCGACCCTGCGCGGAGCGTTGTAATGCATCAGTGGGTCAACCTCTCGTTTATTGCTTATTGTCCGAATGACGGCGTGTCGCCGGCCAGATAGGCGGTTTCTTCACTCGAATTTTTTCTGCCGAGTACGGCATTTCGATGAGGAAATCGTCCGAATTCGGCCACGATATCACGGTGCAACTCGGCGAATTGCGCCGCTGTCAGAAAAGTCTCGTGCAAAGTGCCCGGGACTGTTTCGGCCAGGGCGTTAAAAATACTGACCGATTTTTCCTGTATTTTAAGCGATTCGGCATGCTGCAGCGGCATGAAGAAAAACATCCGTTCGACGGCATTGAGTTGTTTGTGGTCGCCGGCCATTGTTCCCTCTATGGCAATCTTGAGCGCTTTTTTGTCGTGGGCAAAGGCCCGGGCCGTGCCACGATAGATGTTGCGGCAAAACTGATCGAGCAAAATGATCAGCGCCAGCCTACCTCTCGGGGTTTCGGTCCAGTCATCGAGCCGACCCGTCGTCGCACTTTCGATCAACGTCCCGAATTCCCGGCGAATCCGGTCATCCAGCGCATCGCTGGCACCGAACCATCGGTTCATTCGGCTGTCGAGCTGCGGGCTGTCCAGTTCGCTGTCGGAAAACCAGAAATCGAGGACGCGTTGGATATCGGATTTGCTCATCGCGTTAATGATGTCACGATCACGGCTGCGTGTACGCAGTAAGTTCACACATCATCGACACTTTGGCAATAAGATGGTGGTGTCCCGCCGGACATTGAGCTGCTGCCGGTTCGTGTCTTATAATGCGCGGTTCTGGGCGGCCGACGCGAAGCCACCGAGCTGGCCACAAAACTCAGTAAAAACAATCTGTTGCAGCAGACCAAGGTGTGGCGCGACATCCGGTGCAGGCGTGTAAAGTGCGGAGAGGTCGCCCGCAGAGTCTGCGTTGACCGTGTTATTAGCAGGATTACAGCCGAATCCGGCCGGACTCACTTTGTCGGGCGGAGAGATTTTGGAGCCGGCCATCGAGATCAAATGAGCGTGCAATTACCAGAAAATTTTCATGTCAGCGAAGGGCTGTATCGCCCCGAACTCGAAAAAGACGCCTGCGGGGTCGGCTTTATTGCGCACATCAAGGGCGAGAGAAGTCACCGGATCGTTCAGGATGCGAACCGTATCGGTTGCAGCATGGAACATCGCGGCGCTCGCGGCAGCGAAGTCAATACCGGTGACGGCGCGGGTATTCTGACGGCCCTGCCCCACGAATTTCTGGTCAAGGTTGCGCGCAAGGACCTGGGTATCGATTTGCCCGAACCGGGTCGTTTTGCCGCCGGTATCGTCTTTTTGCCGCCGGATCCCGGGCAGCGCGAAAAGTGCAAAGCCGCCGTTGAGCGCATTTGCGGCGAAGAAGGCCAGTCACCGGCCGGCTGGCGACAGGTGCCGACAGATGCCGACGCGGCTGATATCGGTTTGTCCGCACGCACTGCCGCACCGCATTTCGAACAGTTGTTTATCGCCGCCGGCGACGGTCTGCGGGGCGATGCGTTCGAGCGCAAGTTGTACATTATCCGCAAGCGTGCCAGCCACATACTGCGCGGCGACGAAACCTTGTCGCAGGCCAAATCTTTCTACATTTGCAGCCTGTCGACCAAAGTAATCATTTACAAGGGCATGCTCGCGCCCGACCAGGTATTCCTGTTTTATCCGGACCTCAACGACCCGGATTACAAATCGCATCTTGCACTGGTGCATTCGCGGTTTTCGACCAATACATTTCCGAGCTGGGACCGTGCCCAGCCGAACCGTTTCATGTCGCACAACGGCGAGATCAATACCTTGCGCGGCAATTCCAACTGGATGCGCGCGCGTGAAGGCGTTGCGAGCAGTGACCTGTTCGGCGACGAGATAGGCAAGATCTTTCCGGTCGTCGAACCCGATTGTTCCGATTCGGGTACGTTCGATAACGTGCTCGAATTTCTGCTGATGAACGGGCGCACCCTGCAGGAAGCCGTCATGATGATGGTGCCCGAGGCCTGGCAGAAGCAGACCCACATGGCCGAAAACAAGCAGGCATTTTATGAATTCAACTCCTGCCTGATGGAACCATGGGACGGCCCGGCATCAATTGCATTCACGGACGGGCGCTATATCGGCGCCGTGCTCGATCGCAACGGTCTGCGACCCAGCCGTTATTACCTGACGCATGACGACCGGGTTATCATGGCCAGCGAGGTCGGCGTACTGCCTGTCGAACCGGAACTTATTGCACACAAGGGTCGTCTGGAACCGGGTCGCATGTTCCTGGTCGATTTTGAAAACGGCAGATTGATTCCGGACGAAGAACTTAAAAACGAGTTTGCCAACCGAAATCCCTACGCGACCTGGCTGCGGGAAAACCGGATCGAACTGGCAGATCTCGATCCGGGCTCGGAAACGCATGGCTTCGACCCCGATACCCTGCTCGCTCGCATGCAGGCCTTTGGTTATACGATCGAGACGATGCAGTTCATGCTGCTGCCGCTCATACGGCAATTGCGCGATCCGGTCGGTTCGATGGGCAATGATTCCGCACTGGCATGCCTGAGCGACAAGCCGCGCATGGTCTACGACTATTTCAAGCAACTGTTTGCGCAGGTGACGAATCCGGCCATCGACTCGATTCGCGAAGAAAACATCATGTCCCTCGAATGTTACATCGGCCCGGAGCTGAACCTGCTCGAAACTTCGGCTGCTCATGCCAATCGGTTGCGCATTCCCCACCCGATCCTGACCAATGAAGAGCTGGCCGCCATCGCGCATATGCGCCATCGCGAGTGGCGCACGCAGAAAATCGATATTACTTTCGACCGGTCCACGTCCATCGTCGCGGCCATCGAGCGTGTTTGTGCCGAGGCCGAGCAGGCGATCGAGGAAGGTTTCAGTACGATTATCCTGACGGACCGGGCAATCAGCGCCGAACGCATACCGGTTAGCGCGCTGCTGGCCTGCGGCGCGGTGCATCATCACCTGGTTGCCCGCGCCAAACGCACGCGTATCGGTATCGTTATCGAAACCGGCGAGGCCCGCGAAGTGCATCATCACTGCCTGCTGGTCGGATATGGTGCCGATGCCGTCAATCCATACCTGGCTTTCGAGTCATTGTGGCAGGCACGGCGCGAGGGGAGGCTCGATGCCGGGAAATTTCCGGATGACGAAGCCGTCGTCGCGGCGTATCGCAAGGGCGTCGGCAAGGGCATGCTGAAAGTCATGGCCAAAATGGGTATTTCGACGCTGCAGTCGTACAAGGGGGCGCAGATCTTCGAGGCGCTCGGCCTGGGTGACGAGATTATCAATCGTTGTTTTGTCGGTACGGCAAGTCGCGTACAGGGTGTCGATTTCGACGTACTCGAGACCGAAGCAGTACGCCGTCATGCGCTGGGTTTCGGCAGCGGCACGGCGATACTGCCCAACCCGGGCGAATCCCACTGGCGCAGCGCCGGTGAGCGCCACGCCTGGGAGCCCGAATCGATCCATGCGCTGCAAGTCGCCGCCCGCAACAACGATACCGAGGCGTACCGGCAGTTTGCCGCGCGGATGAATGCCGACCGGAGAACCCTGCGCGGTTTGCTCGATCTGAAAGCCGGTGCCGCAGGCCCGCCGGTGCCGCTCGACGAGGTCGAGCCCGCCAGCGAGATCGTCAAACGCTTTTGTACCGGCGCGATGAGTTTTGGCTCGATTTCGGCCGAGTCGCACGAGTCGCTCGCCATCGCGATGAATCGTATCGGCGGGAAGAGCAATACGGGTGAGGGCGGCGAAGACCCCGAGCGTTTCAATCCGTTGCCGAATGGCGATTCGAAACGTTCGGCAATCAAGCAAATCGCTTCCGGACGTTTCGGCGTGACGGCCTGGTACCTGACCAATGCCGACGAATTGCAGATCAAGATTTCGCAGGGTGCCAAGCCCGGCGAGGGCGGAGAGCTGCCGGGCCGCAAAGTGGACGAGAACATCGCGCGCATCAGGCATTCCACGCCGGGCGTGGGTCTGATCAGTCCGCCCCCGCACCACGATATCTATTCGATCGAGGATCTCGCACAATTGATCCACGATCTGAAAAATTCAAATCCGTCGGCGCGGATCAGCGTCAAACTCGTCGCCGAAGTCGGTGTCGGGACCATTGCCGCCGGTGTCGCGAAGGCGCACGCGGAACATATTCTGATTTCCGGGCACGATGGCGGCACGGGGGCGTCACCGTTGACGAGTATCAAACATGCCGGATTGCCGTGGGAACTGGGTCTGGCTGAGACGCATCAGACGCTGGTATTGAACGATTTGCGCAGCCGTGTCGTGCTGCAGACAGACGGCGGGCTGCGTACCGGGCGGGATGTCGTTATCGCCGCGCTGCTCGGCGCGGAAGAATTAGGTTTCTCGACGGCGCCGCTGATTACGCTCGGTTGCATCATGATGCGCAAGTGCCATTTGAATACGTGCCCGGTCGGCATTGCGACACAGGACCGGATGTTGCGCAAGAAGTTCGCCGGCCGACCGAAATATGTCGTGAACTACCTGTTCATGGTAGCCGAAGACGTGCGCCGGCAGATGTCCGGGCTCGGTTTTCGGAGTATCGACGAAATGATCGGTCGTACGGACGCACTTGAGACGCGTGCGGCGATTGAGCACTGGAAGGCGGATGGTCTGGATCTGGCGCCGATTCTCGCCCCGGCATTCCGGCCGCATGACGGTGTCGATGTGCGTTGTACGCAGTCGCAGGATCACGGGCTCGAAAAGGCAATCGACAACAATCTCGTCGAACTGGCCGAGCCGGCACTGGCGAGCGGCGATAAGGTCGAAATTCGCATGCCGATCGAGAACACAAACCGTACCGTAGGTACGATTCTGAGCCACACGCTCGTCAGGAAGTGGGGCGAAAACGGACTGCCGGACGACACGATCCGGATCCGTTTCGAAGGCTCCGCGGGCCAGAGCTTTGGCGCATTTCTCGCACGAGGCATCACGCTCGAGCTCGAAGGCGACGCGAATGATTACGTCGGCAAGGGCTTGTCCGGCGGCCGCTTGATCGTATACCCGTCGAAAAGCAGTCGCTTCGTTGCAGAAAACAACCTGATCACCGGCAATGTGAACCTGTATGGTGCAACCGGCGGCGCGGCTTTTTTCCGTGGCCGGGCGGCTGAACGGTTCTGTGTGCGTAACAGCGGTGCATTGGCCGTCGTCGAGGGTATCGGCGATCACGGTTGCGAGTATATGACGGGCGGGCGTGTCGTTATTCTCGGCGAGACCGGCCTGAATTTTGCGGCGGGCATGTCCGGCGGCATTGCCTATGTACTCGACGAAGCGGGTCATTTCCCCGCTCGCTGCAATCCGGACATGGTGGATCTGGATGCGGTCGAATCCGACGAAGACATTGCCGAGCTGTTGCAACTGATCGAGAGTCACAGGGACTTGACCGGGTCGGCCGTGGCGGGCCGCCTGCTCGATGACTGGTCGAACGCGCTGAAGCATTTCATCAAGGTCATGCCTCGCGATTACAAGCGCGTACTCGAAGAACGCAAGCAGCATGACGAGGAAATGGAGTCGAGTATTCATGTCGAACAGCGGGTAAAACCGACGGCAGCAGGAGGCTGACAATGGGTAAACCAACCGGGTTCAAGGAATTTCCCCGTCAGGTCGTCGGTTATCGCGATGTCGACGAGCGCCTCGGTGACTACGACGAGGTCTATGCACAACCGGATGTCGGGCATCTGAAGACGCAGGGCGCGCGCTGCATGGATTGCGGCGTACCGTTTTGCCAGTCGGATTCCGGTTGTCCGGTCGACAACCTGATCCCCGAGTGGAACGATCTGGTTTATAACGGCCGCTGGCGTGAAGCGCTGGAGCGGTTGCACCTGACAAACAACTTTCCCGAATTTACCGGGCGCGCCTGCCCCGCCCCGTGCGAAGGTTCCTGCGTGCTCGGCATCAACGAGCTGCCGGTTACGATCAAGAACATCGAAAACGCCATTATCGACCGTGGTTTCGAAGAGGGCTGGGTCGAGCCGGGCAGGCCGCGCGTGCGAACCGGTAAAAAGGTTTCGATCGTCGGGTCGGGGCCGGCCGGACTCGCCGCGGCCGACCAGCTGAACAAGGCCGGACACGAGGTAACGGTGTTCGAACGCGCCGATCGTATCGGCGGCCTGCTGATGTACGGCATACCGAATATGAAGCTGGACAAGAAGGGTGTCGTCAACCGTCGCATCGACCTGTTGCGGGATGCGGGTATCCGGTTCGAAACGAATGCCGATGTCGGCGGGAATATCGAGCCAAAGCAATTGCTGGCCGACAGTGATGCATTACTGCTGGCGACCGGCGCGACGGTGCCGCGCGATCTGCCGATTGCCGGGCGGGAACTGAAGGGCGTGCATTTTGCGATGGAGTTTTTGACCGCTCATACCAGGAGCCTGCTCGACAGCCGGCTTGCCGACGGAAAGTACATCAGTGCCGAGGGCAAGCGTGTCATCGTTATCGGTGGCGGTGACACCGGCACCGATTGCATAGCGACTTCCCTGCGTCACGGTTGCAGCGCATTGATTAACCTGGAGCTGCTGGACCGTCCGCCGACCACGCGCGCGGAAAGCAATCCATGGCCGGAATGGCCGCTGATCCTGCGCACCGATTACGGCCACGAAGAGGCGGCGGCAAAGTTCGGCGCCGATCCGCGACAGTTTTCCGTGCTGTCGAAGGAATTCATCGACGACGGGCATGGCAACGTGGCCGGATTACGGGTCGTCGAAATCGCGTGGGCAGCGCGCGGCGGGCGCATGGAAATGACCGAGATCGACGGTACCCAGAGAGTACTGGAGGCCGATCTCGTGTTGCTCGCGATGGGTTTCCTGGGCCCCGAACCGGGCATTGCCCGGACGCTGGGACTGGAACTCGATGCCCGCTCGAACTACAAGGCCGAACACGGCCCCTTCCAGACCAGTCTGCCCGGTGTCTATGCCGCCGGCGACTGTCGCCGCGGTCAGTCACTGGTCGTCTGGGCCATCAACGAGGGACGCGGCGCGGCGCGGGCCATCGACGAATATCTGTGCGGCGCGACGACACTGCCGGCACCCGGTATTGCCATGCAGGGCTAACGCCCGGTCCCGCAAAGAGTAATTTTATCTCCGGAACACGACTGCGGATCTTCACCGTTTTGCTCAAGGTCTGCGCATAGTAGCCAGTTTCAGAATGCCGGCAATACTCAGGACGTCCGTGATCTCGCCGTCGTTGACCATCTGCAGCACATCGACGAAAGGCAGCTTTCTGATTTCGAGCTGTTCCGTGTCGCCGAATTCCGGTTCTCCCGGGGTCAGCCCTTCTGCCAGATAGACAATGCCGGCTTCATCCGTGATCGAATTGCTCAGATGCGCCGTGAGGATTGGTTGCCAGCGCCCGGCCGTCAGGCCGGTTTCTTCCTTCAGCTCTCTTTGTGCGCCGACCAGCGGATCCTCACCCAGGGGTATGCCGCCCATCGGAATTTCCCACGAGTAACGATCGAGCGGATAACGATATTGTCCGACGATAAAGGTTTGGTCGTCGTCATCGAGCGGAATGATGCCTCAGGCGAGGTTTTTAAAATGAATCTTGCCGTAGATGCCGGGATTGCCTGACGGGTTGAGGACCGCGTGTTCATCGACATGGATCCACGGGTTGTCATAGATCTGCGTCACCTTCAGTGTCGTCCACGGGTTTTTGGTTTCAGGCATGACGGTTCCCCGGTTTATTGTCGGCGACTCATTTCAGCGCCAGTTCAGGCCCGTTGATCATACGGCGAAACCAGGCATGCATGCCGATTCCCCGTGCCAGCATGAAAAGGGTAAATGCGAGCCACAGGCCATGATTACCCAGCCAGGTCGTGGCGAACCATGTCGGCAGGAAGATCAATAGCGTCGAACCGGCCATAATAAGCATCATTTCCCTGGTGCGTGTTGCACCGACGTAAACGCCGTCATACAGGAAACTCCAGACGGAGATCAGCGGCGAGACGATCAGCCACGGCAGGAATTCACGCGCTGAGTTTCTCAGGTGGTCGATGCTGGTCAGCGCAGCGATGATCAGTTGGCCGGCAACCGCGTAAACCACGCAAAACAGCGCGGCAAATGCCAGAGACCATTGTAGCGTTCGGCGCACGGCCCGTCGGAGACCGTCACGATCCCGGGCACCGACAGCCTTGCCGGCCAGGGCCTCGGCGGCGTAGGCAATGCCATCGAGTGCATAAGCCTGGAACAGCTGGAAGTTCATCAGCAGGGCATTCGTCGCGAGAATGACATTACCCATTCTCGCCCCCCGGGCCGTGATGAATGCAAATACGAACATCAGCGCCATGGTACGCAAAAAAAGGCTGGCGTTGACATGAAACAGCCTGCGGAAATTTACCGGATCGATCAGGCGGTTACGGTTCCATTTGCCCGGACGCGAGGCAAGCTCATTTCGGACAAAAACGACGGCAATGACGACCCCGCAGAATTCGGCGATGATCGTTGCCAGCGCAACGCCATCGACCGTCATGCCGAGCAGCAGGACGAATACGACGTCGAGCAGGGCATTGGTCATGTTGATGACGAGCATGATGGCAAGCGGTCCGCGCGCATTCTGCATGCCGATCAGCCAGCCGATCAGGACGTAATTGACCAGTGCCGCGGGTGCGCTCCAGACGCGCAGATTGAAGTAGGTTTGCGCCAGGTGACTGACATCGCTGCTGGCTGACAATATTCCGAGCGCCGTATCGAGCAGCGGACGCTGAAATGCAACGATGATTGTCGCCAGTGCGAGCGCCGTCAGTACGGACTGGCCGAGCGAGGTGCGCATCGTATCGGTGTCTCCTGCACCGAAAGCCTGCGCCGTGATACCCGTCGTTCCCATGCGCAGAAAGTTCAGCCCCATGAACAGGACGCTGAATATGGTCGCTCCTGCCGCGACAGCGCCCAGATAGGTGACGTTATCCAGATGTCCCATTACCGCAGTATCGACCATGCCGAGCAGCGGTGCGGTGATTGATGAGATGATCATCGGCACTGCGATATGCCGGACGGCTTTATGGCTATAGGGATCGTGCATCGGTCTTGTAAATCGGCATCGATCAACCCGTGTGACTGCCGGTGTAAGGGAAAAAATTCCGGAAATGTGCTTTGATTCGGATTGCACGTTACGTGTAACGGGATGTCGTGACAAGAAAAATGCAATTGCATTGCATGTGAGGGGACGAACCGGTCTACAATTATTGTTTTGTGCATACTTCAGAGAAGGAACGGGCAAAATGACCTGTGGTTCAAAAAATGTCTGGGTCTTGTCGGCACTGGCCGTCGTCATGTTATCCGCGTGTACGACTCTCGATCCCTATACCCGGCAAGAAAAAACCAGCAACGCGGCCAAAGGCGCCATGATCGGGGCGGCAACTGGTGCAGTCGTGGGTCTGCTGACCGGAGACGACTCGGCCGAACGCAAGAAACGGGCGCTGATCGGTGCCGGCGTCGGGGCGATCGCCGGCGGCAGTGTCGGCCTGTACATGGATAATCAGGAGATGAAGCTGCGCCGGGAACTCGAAGGCACGGGCGTCAGCGTGACGCGTATCGGCGATAACATCACGTTGAACATGCCGGGTAACGTCACATTTGCCTTCGACAGCAGCGATATCAACGCCGGATTCTATCCGGTACTCGATTCCGTCAGCAAAGTGCTCAAAGAGTTCGACAGGACTTTTATCGAGATAGCCGGACATACCGACAGCACCGGTTCGGAGTCCTACAATCTGAAACTCTCGCAGCGGCGGGCTTCCAGTGTGGCCGCCTATCTGCGCTCACGGCACATCATGCTGGAACGAATGATTATCGTCGGCGCCGGCGAGACACACCCGATTGCCAGTAACGATACGAAGGAAGGCCAGGCCCAAAATCGTCGCGTCGAGCTGACGATCGTGCCGGTCACGACCTGATATCGGCAAGCCGCCGAGCCGACCCGCGCATCATACGGTCAGGCGTGTGATTCGGCGAGTTCCGTGCGCAATGACTTGATGGCATGCTGCTCGATCTGACGAATGCGCTCGGCAGATATTTGATAGCGATCCGCCAGCTCCTTGAGCGTTGTTTTCTTCTCGGCCAGCCAACGGGCCTGCAGGATCTCACGACTGCGATCATCGAGATTCTGCAATGCGCGGTGCAGTTGATCGCTGGCCTGATTTTGCCAGTTTTCCGATTCGACCAGCTCAGCCGGATCGGGCGTGTTGCCCGACAGGTAATGCGCCGGGGCGTAGGCTTTCTCCTCGTCGTCCGAAGGCGCCGGGTCAAATGCCATGTCCTGTCCGGAAAGTCGTTTTTCCATCTCGGTGACTTCCCGCGCGCTGACGCCCAGATCACTGGCGATCGCTTCGGTTTCGCTCTGTGACAACCAGCCGAGGAAATGTTTTGCCTTGCGCAGGTTGAAAAACAGCTTGCGTTGCGCCTTGGTCGTGGCGATCTTGACGAGACGCCAGTTTCTGAGCACGTATTCATGAATCTCGGCACGAATCCAGTGTACGGCGAATGACACCAGGCGCACGCCGACTTTCGGATCGAATCGTTTGACGGCTTTCATCAGGCCGATGTTGCCTTCCTGTATCAGGTCATTGAGCGGCAGGCCATAGCCGGTGTAGCCGCGGGCAATGTGCACGACAAATCGCAATTGCGACATGACGAGGCGGCGGGCCGCGTCGAGATCATTGTTCTCGCGAAACCGGCAGGCAAGTTGCCGTTCTTCTTCACGGCTCAGGATCGGTACGGCGTTAACGGCGACGATGTAGGCATCGAGGTTACCGACCGGTCCGGCCAGCATCATGTCACGCTGCTTGACTGCAAGGGCTGTCGTCATGGGATAGCTCCCTCTCTAAATGAGGGTTTATTTTAGCACTCTTCGCGTTAGAGTGCTAACAGGCTCGGGAGTTCCGCTGGCAGGATCATTAAAAATCAATATAAAACATATAGTTATACATGAGGCTGAATGGCCGAGAGATGTCGGGCGACAGCCGCCCATGCGCCGCCGAGTCCGGCCGCCAGGCCGATCGCGAAAACGCCCAACAACGTGTCGCCATCGATGCCAAAGGGCTCGAACCCTCCGCCGTACAGGCGCACGAGATGTTCCACCGGTCCGCTCAGCAGCCACAGGCTGATAACGAGCAGGACGATGGCGAACAGGCCGCCCAGCAGGCCATACCAGAAGCCCGTGTACAGAAAAGGTCGCCTGACGAATCCGTCACTGGCGCCGAACAATTTAGAGACCTCGATTTCTGCTCGCCGGTTCTGAATATCGAGCCGGATCGTATTGCCGATGATGACGATCACGGCGCCGAAGAGCATGATCGCGGCAATCCAGACGGCCCTGCGGGCGAGATCCAGCAGGGCGTTGAGTCGTTGTACCCACTGCATATCGAGTTTGACGAGGTCGACACGGGGATCCTGGAGCAATTTATTTTTCAGTTTCCCCAGGGCCGGAGGATCCGCGTCGGCAGTCGGACTCACGACGATCGTGTGCGGCAGCGGATTTTTGTCGAGCGCAGTGAGGAGTTCGCCGAACTCCGCGTCATGGCGAAAACCTTCGAGAGCCTGTTGCGCGCTGATCAGCCGCGTCGATTTGACGATCGAGGCATGGTCCAGATTTTCACGCAGATCCTCGGCCTGTGCGAGCGCGATGCCGGGTTTGGTGTAGACCGAGAAATCGCGAATATCTTCCAGGCCGCCGGCCAGCGCCTGGCCGTTCCTGACGATGATGTTTAATGCGGACGGCATCGCCAGGGCGATCCCGATGACGGCAATCGTCAACGCACTGGCGACGGGCTGGCGAACCATGTTGCCCAGCGCACCGAGACAGTTTTGTGCGTGCCGGGTCAGGTAATTGTTCAGTGCGCGTAACACGGGTCGGCGGCTCCGTCGTCAGGTTGCCCGGATAGTGCCGTCTTCGAGGACGATGCGGCGCCCGCCCAGTTGCTCGACGAGGCCCAGATCATGTGTGGCGATCAGCGTCGTGACGCCGACTTCGTTGAAGCGGCGAAACAGGTTCATGATTTCCAGCGATAATTCGGGGTCGAGATTACCGGTCGGTTCGTCGGCAATCAGCAGCTTCGGTCGTGCAACCAGTGCGCGGGCGATGCCAATACGCTGCTGTTCGCCCGTCGACAGCATGGCCGGTCTCTGTTTCTCCCTGTCCAGCAAGCCGACATAATCGAGTGCGGCCCGGGCACGGCCGCGAATCTCGCGCCGGCCATACCCGGCAATAATCATCGGCAAGGCGATATTTTCGAAAACCGACCGGTCTTCGAGGAGCTTGTGGTCCTGAAAAACCATGCCGATTCGCCGCCGGTGCGCAGGGATCCGGCGTTCGGCCAGGCGACCGATATTGCGGCCTTCGATGAGGACCTGGCCGCGCGTGGGCCTTTCTATCAGTGCGATGAGCTTGAGCAGCGTGCTCTTGCCGGCGCCCGAGTGGCCGGTCAGGAAAATCAGTTCCCCGGCTGCCACGTCGAACGAGACATCATGCAGCGCCTCGCGGCCCCTGTCGTATCTTTTCGTGACGTTGTCGAAGCGGATCATTCGGGTTCGCCGGATCCAACGAGTGCGGCGGCGTACTGTTCGGCATCGAATACGCCCATGTCATCAATCCCTTCGCCAATCCCGATGTATCGGAACGGCACGTCCAGCTGCTCGGCGATCGACAGCAACACACCGCCCTTGCAGCCGCCATCGAGCTTGGTCATCGTGATGCCCGTCAGGCCGATGGCCTGGTGAAATTCAACCGCCTGAATGACCGCATTCTGTCCCTGGCTGGCGTCGAGCACGAGCATGCGTTCGTGCGGCGCATCCGGGTCGAGCCGCGCGGCGATGCGAACGACCTTTTCGAGTTCATTCATCAGGCCGGATTTATTTTGCAGGCGTCCGGCCGTGTCGGCCAGGATGACATCGATGTCCCTGGCTTTCGCGGCCTCGAAGGCATCGTATACGACTGCCGCCGGGTCGGCACCGGATTGCTGGGCGATGACCGGGACACCGTTACGTTCGCCCCAGGCCTGCAGCTGCTCGATCGCGGCTGCACGAAAGGTATCGCCGGCGGCCAGCATGACGGACAGACCCTGGCGCCTGAATTTTGCGGCAAGCTTGCCGATCGTCGTCGTTTTCCCCGAGCCGTTCACGCCGACGATCAAAATCAGGTAAGGGCGGGGCGTCCGGGGGATTTCCAGGGATTGGGCGTGCGGGGCCAGGATTTCGACCAGCAAGCCGCGCAACGTATCGCGGATTTCATTATCGTCCCTGATCGATTTTCTGCCGATTTTACGGCGCAGTCCGTCGATGATTCTGTCCGTGGCTTCGACCCCGACATCGGCGAGCAGCAATTCGGTTTCCAGTTCCTCTTCGAGTTCGGCATCGAGCTTGCGTCCGGACAGTCCGAATGTCAGGCCCAGGCCCTTGCCGCCGGAAAGTTTTTTACGCAGGCGGCCGAAAAAACCGGGATTGTCTTTTTTTGGGTTACTGGGCATGGCGCGCATGGTACCGTTTTCGTGTGGCCCGGGCATTGTTCCCGCCGATCGGCCGACTGACAATGCAACCGACGATGCGGTCGCGGAAAAATCCGGTCACAATGCTACACATGGCAAAGCGGGGATCAAGCAGGCAAACGGGCAAGTTGCGGATCATAGGCGGGCGCTGGCGCGGCCGTCGATTCCCGTGTCCGCCCGGCGAAGTAACGCGGCCGACCGGCGATCGTGTCCGCGAAACCCTGTTCAACTGGCTCGCCCCGTTTATCGACGGCGCCCGCTGCCTGGATCTGTTCGCCGGCACCGGTGCGCTGGGTCTCGAAGCGATGTCCCGTGGTGCAGGCGAGGTCCTGTTCGTGGAACAGGACCGGCGTGCGGTCCGGCAGCTCGAGGCCACGCTCCGTGAACTCGATTGTGCCGCCGCTGACGTGATTATGGCCGATGCATTGCAGTTTCTTGCCGGTCCGCCGACGTCCTTCGATATTGTTTTTCTCGACCCGCCATTCGGCGTCATCGATCCGGGAAATTTGTGTACACTGCTAAACAATAACTGGCTCGCTCGCGGTGCGTATGTCTATATCGAGACGCGCCGGAGCGATGGAGAGCCGGAATTGCCTGCGGACTGGACGGTCAAACGGGCCGGGACAGCCGGACAGGTGCATTTTATGCTGGCCGGCAGGGCCGGCGCATAAGTCGAGCGGTATAACAGGAGAATCAGCGAGTGTCAGTCGGCGCAATGTATCCCGGCACGCTTGATCCGATCACGAACGGGCATTGTGACCTGGTGCGCCGGGCCGCGGGACTGTTCGACCGGGTCGTCGTTGCCGTTGCCGAAAGTCCGTCCAAGCAGCCCATGTTTAGCTGCGCAGAACGTATCGCACTGGCTCGTGTCGCGTTGTCCGGCCTGTCAAACGTATCAGTCGACGGGTATGACGGTTTGACGGTCGGTTATGCGGCCGACCACGGACTCGGCGTCATTATTCGCGGGCTCAGGGCCATCACGGATTTCGAACACGAATTTCAGCTTGCCAGCATGAACCGCCACCTCGATGCCGGGATCGAGACGGTGTTGCTGATGCCAACCGACGAATACGTCTTCGTTTCGTCATCGCTCGTACGCGAAGTAGCGGCGCTCGGTGGCGACGTAAACAGGTTCGTGCACCCGGATGTTGCCCGCGCATTACAGTCACACCGCAGTAATCCGGCACAGTAATCCACAGGTTCGCATGATCATGCAGTTGCGTATTTTTGCCTTTCTGGCGGTATTGTTTGTTGCCGCATGTCACCCGTCGATCGATTCACCTTCCGGCACGCCGGCGGTCTCGGGAGGACCGGGCGAAGGCCACCCTCCGGCGGAACCCTGGACCAGGGGCGCGATGGTCGCCGCAGCCAACCCGCATGCCGTGGCGGCCGCCATCGAGATCCTGAAAAAAGGCGGTCATGCCGTTGACGCGGCCATTGCGGCGCACGCGGTGCTGGGCCTGGTGGAGCCGCAAAGTTCCGGACTCGGCGGCGGCGGTTTCATGATCGTGTACGATCGGTCCGCCGACAGTCTGAACGTGTATGACGGTCGCGAGACTGCGCCGGCCGGGGCCACCGAAGACATGTTTATGCGTGACGGCAAGCCCATGAGGTTTCTTGAAGCCTGGCAAAGCGGCCGGTCGGTCGGCGTGCCGGGTGCGGTAGCGATGTACCGGCTCGCTTATGAGGATCATGGCAAACTGCCATGGGCGGATCTCTTCGAACCGGCGATCCGGCTGGCTACAGACGGATTCGAAGTGTCGCCCCGGCTGGCGAATTTGTTGAAAAAAATGGTCCGGCCAACCCGGCTCGATGACAATCCGGCGACGGCCCGGTATTTCTTTCCCGGCGGAGTGCCGCTGCAGATCGGCCAGCGATTGAAAAATCCGGAATATGCCGAGACGCTGCAACGAATAGCCCGCGACGGTATCCGGGCTTTTTATACCGGGCCGATAGCCGCCGCGATTGCCGCCGCGGCGCAGGCCGAACCCGACGGCGGGACGTTGACCGTTGCCGATATGGCCGGCTATAAAGCCATCAGGCGCGAGGCAGTGTGTGGCGGGTTTCGCGGCCGGACGATCTGCAGCGTCCCGCCGCCGTCATCGGGTGCCGCACTGATCCTGATGGCCGGCCTTTACGATGATCTGGCCGTCGATGCGACCGGTCAGATGCAAAAAATACAGGGATTTGTCGACGCACAGCGGCTCGGTTACGCCGACCGGGACCGATTTATCGCCGACCCGGACTTCGTCCCCGTCCCCACCGCCGCCCTGATCGATCCGGCGTACATTCATCAGCGGGCCACCGAAAGATTTCCACCGGCGGCTACGCCGGTACCGGGCGATCCGCTGGCCGTTGCGGACCGTGCTACCGCCACGCTGTCGTGGGGAGTGGACACGACGACGGAGATCGGCGGCACGACGCATCTGTCCATCATCGATCAATACGGTAACGCCGTATCGCTGACCGCATCGATCGAAGCGCCTTTCGGTTCGTCGCGCTGGGCCGGCGGGTTTCTGCTGAACAATGAAATGACAGATTTTGCACAAGCGGTCCCCGCCGACGGCCGGCCGGTGGCCAATGCCGTTGCTCCCGGCAAGCGACCCCGTTCGTCCATGTCGCCGACTTTTGTTTTCGACCGGCGAAACAATTTGCTGATGGTGACCGGTTCGCCCGGCGGTAATGCCATCCTGGCTTATATCGCCAAGTCAGTGATCGGCATACTCGACTGGGGGCTCTCGGCACAGCAGGCCACTGACTTTCCGAATATCTATGCGCGCGGACGGCCGGTGCGTGTCGAAGCCGCCGGCAAGGCGGGTGAGCAACTGGCTGCCGGGTTGGCGGCCCTGGGATACCCGGTGGTGAAGCCGCGCAGCGAAAATTCCGGCATTCATCTGATTGTCGTACGTCCCGGCGGCCTGGAAGGCGCCGCGGACAAGCGTCGCGAGGGCGAGGTCAGGACACTGGATGCGGATTGAGCGGCCCGTATCCGCAAGCGCACCCGAAGCCGTCGAAATTATTCATGTCTGGCAACGCGGGCAATAGAAAGTCGAGCGCTGGCCGAGCAGGACCTGGCGAATCGGATGCCGGCATCTGATACAGGCTTCACCTGTACGGCCATACACCTGTAACTCGTTTCTGAAGTAGCCGGGCTTGCCCGCGCCATTGTAAAAATCACGCAGCGTGGTGCCGCCGTATCGAATCGATTCTTGCAAAACGGATTTTACCGCTTCGCTCAGCCGAGTCATGCGTTGGAGCGAGATACGCCCGGCGGCCCGCCCGGGGTGGATGCCGGCACGAAACAGGGATTCGCTCGCATAGATGTTGCCCACACCGACGACGATCGCCGCGTTCATCAGGTGTGGCTTGATCGCGATGCGCCGGCCGCGGCTCGCGGCATGCAGAAAAGCGCCGGTGAAACCGGCTCCCAGCGGTTCGGGGCCGAGGCGGGCGAGTAAAGGGTGTTCGAGCGGGTTGCCGTCCGTCCATAACAGGCAGCCGAAACGACGCGGATCATTGAAGCGCAGGACGCAATCGGCGTCCGTTTCAATGTCGACATGGTCGTGTTTTCCGGGCGTCGTGCCGGGCGTGACGAAGCGCAGTGTGCCGGACATGCCCAGGTGAACCATCGCCGTGCCTGTGCCGGTCCTGAGCAACAGGTATTTGGCGCGTCTTTCGACCGCTTTGACGATCTGTCCGCACAGTCGCGCCTCGATCGCGGCCGGCACCGGCCAGCGCATCCGGCGTTCGCGAACGATGACGCCGGTGACCGTCGCGCCGGTCAGGCGTGGCGCGATGCCGCGTCGCGTCGTTTCCACTTCCGGCAATTCAGGCATAGCAAATCCGCTCCCGGTGCCCGCCGGCACCCGTCAGCACGATCAGAATTATAAATATATTCCAGTAATTCAATTGCTTATTCTGATTCGTCGCCGATGTAAATATCCCACACAGTACGTTTCACGTTGGGCTGGAGTCGGCTATAGTCGCATCCTGATTCAACACAAACCAAACGGTCTTTCCATGCTCGAGTTTTTAAACGGCGGCGTCCTGCATTTGTCATTCCGGGGCTATGCAGCGGTTGCGTTCATTTTTATCCAGATATCGATGATGGGCGTGACACTCTATCTGCATCGTGACCAGGCGCACAGGGCCATCGATCTGCATCCGGCATTGCGCCATTTCTTTCGCCTGTGGGTCTGGATGACGACCGGCACGGTCACACGGGAGTGGGTTGCCGTGCATCGAAAGCATCATGCCCGGGTCGAACGCGACGGGGATCCGCACAGTCCGAAGGTATTCGGCTTGCGCAAGGTGTTGCTGGAAGGTTACGAACTATACCGGGTCGAGTGCGATAAAGAAGAGACGTTGAATAAATACGGTCGGGGTACGCCCGATGACTGGCTCGAACGCCATATTTATACGCGTTTCAGCGGGCTGGGCATTGCCATACTGTTTGCTGTCGATATCGTTCTGCTGGGCCTGCCGGGCATCACCGTGTTTGCGGTGCAGATGCTGGCCATGCCGGTGTGCGCCGCCGGTATCATCAACGGACTGGGTCATGCGAAGGGTTATCGTAATTATGAATCCGACGATACTTCCACAAATCTGTTACCGGTCGCCGTGCTGATCGGCGGCGAGGAACTGCACAATAACCATCATGCTTTCCCGACGGCCGCAAAATTCTCGTCACGCTGGTGGGAATTCGATATCGGGTGGCTGTATATCTCGATTCTCAAGGCCATCGGTTTGTGCAGGGTACGCCGGCTGGCGCCGATGCCGCGCATTACGTCAAGCCCGAGATCGGTTGACGTAAAAACCGTCGCCGCCGTACTGCAGAATCGCATGCACGTACTGCGGGATTATCGGCGCAAGGTGGTGTTGCCGGTCTTTCGCATGGAGAAGCGTTTCGATAAAAGCAATCGATTGCTGCGCCGTGCGCGCAAATTGATCGTGGCGGGCCCGGTTTTGATGGACGATGCGGCCCGGGAGCGGCTGGCCCGGTTACTCGAAGACAATGCGGCCCTGCGCACGGTCCACGAATTCCGCCAGCAGTTACTGGCGCTGTGGGAGCAGGCGCATGTCAGTAACGAGCGGCTGGTCAGTCAGCTCAGGGAATGGTGCAGTCGGGCCGAGGCCAGTGGTGTCGATGCATTGCATGATTTTTCGGCGAACCTGCGGGGGTATTTGCCGCAGGGAGTTTGAGTTTGATGGCTTTGCTGCAATTCCCGGGGGGTTTGGGATTCGGGTCTTTTCCCGGCCGGCAATAGACCCCCGACCCACATCCCGCTCATAAAAAAGCCACCTTCCGGTGGCTTTTTCGTTATTTGATCTTCGCTTCCTTGTAGATCACGTGTTTGCGGATCCTGGGGTCGAATTTCTTGATTTCGACTTTCTCCGGATGCAGTCGTTTATTTTTTGTCGTCGTGTAGAAATGTCCGGTGCCGGCCGACGAGACCAGTCTGATTTTATCGCGCATCTTTGCGTACTCCTGAATCTGCAGCCGTCGTTACACTTTTTCGCCGCGCTTGCGCAGGTCGGCGACGACTTTCTCAATACCGTGCTTGTCGATAATTCGCATGCCTTTGGCCGAGATCCGCAGCTTTACATAACGCTTCTCGCTCTCGAGCCAGAAGCGGTGTGAGTGTACGTTCGGCAGAAAACGGCGCCGGGTCTTGTTATGGGCGTGCGAGACGTTATTGCCGCTGACGGGCCGTTTTCCGGTGATCTGACAGACGCGGGACATGTCGAACCTCTGAAATGATGGATATTACGCGTCGCTCGAGCGACGGAAGGCGCGTTGTTATACCAGCCCGGGCCGTTCGAGACAAGCATTGGTCAAGTCAGAGCAGGCCGCGGCTGGCCAGCGACACGCAGGTTCCGTCGCCGATGACGAAGTGATCGAGCAGGCGTACGTCGATGAGATTCAACGCATCGCCGATGCGGCGGGTGATGAGCTGATCCGCCTCACTGGGCTCGGCGACACCGGAGGGGTGATTATGGGCCAGGATCACGGCGGCTGCGTTGCGATGCAGCGCCTGTTTGACCACTTCCCGGGGATAGACCGTCGTATTGTCGATCGTCCCGCGGAACAGTTCATCGAAAGCCAGCACCCGGTGGCGATTGTCCAGAAACAGGCAACAGAATACCTCGTGCGGGCGGTCTCGCAGGCGCGCCAGCAGAAAATGCGTGCTGTCGCCTGGGCTGGCGATGTGTTTGCCGGGGGCCAGTTTTTCCTCGAGGAAGCGGCAGCAGCACTCGCGAGTCGCGCCCAGGATGGCGGCCTTGCCGGGACCGACCCCGCAGGTTGCCTGCAGGTCACTGTCATTAGCATTGAGTATGCCGCGTATGCCGCCGAAACGATTCAACAGCGTTCGGGCCAGATCGACCGCTGACAAGCCGGCCGTGCCGCGTCCGAGCAGAATGGCGACCAGTTCGGCGTCGGACAGGTTCCGGGCCCCGGCCAGCACCAGCCGTTCGCGCGGTCTTTGGTTTGCCGGCCAGTCCTTGATGTTCAATTGCGTCATGGCGGGTATTTTCGGCGGGCGGCCCGTCGCATGCCATGTGTGAATCAGGCCTGATACCTGAAAAATGGGAATGTGGCGGTGCCGGTGGTAACTTAACAGGCTGTTAATCGCCTGTTTATTGATAATGAGAGCCGGTAATGACACCTGACCGCCGTTGCCGGATAATTCAGCATCAAAACCACTATCGGCGACCCAGTCCATGTTCAGGATAATTCTCGGCATCACCGGCGGCATTGCCGCGTATAAAAGTCCGGACCTCGTGCGTCGTTTGCGCGCCGAAGGCGCCGAAGTACAGGTCGTCATGACTGAGAGTGGCGAGAAAATGGTTTCACCGACGGTTTTTCAGGCCGTTTCCGGGCGTGCCGTGCGCGGCGACCTGTGGGACGCCCGGGCCGAGGATGCGATGGGGCATATCGAGTTGGCCCGCTGGGCCGATCTGGTGCTCGTGGCGCCGGCGACGGCCAATATCATGGCCCAGATCGCCTCCGGGACGGCTACCGGCCTGTTAACCACGCTGTGCCTGGCCACCGAGGCGCCACTGGTCCTGGCCCCGGCGATGAACCAGGCGATGTGGCAGAATCCGGCAACCCAGGCCAACCGGCACCTGCTGATCGAGCGCGGTGTTCGTTTTCTGGGTCCGGCCGACGGTGAGCAGGCCTGTGGCGAGGTCGGTCCCGGACGCATGCTCGAACCCGTGCAGATCGTGGCGACCCTGGCGGCGGAGTTGTCCGGCACCCGGCAGTGTTTTGCCGGTCTGAACGTGCTGATCAGTGCCGGCCCGACGCGTGAACCGATCGACCCGGTCCGTTACATCAGTAACCGGAGTTCGGGAAAAATGGGCTTCGCCATTGCGCAGGCGTCGGCGGCGGCGGGTGCAAACGTCAAACTTGTCGCCGGTCCCGTCAGCCTGCAGACGCCGGCGAATGTCGAGCGTATCGATGTCGAGACGGCCGAGCAGATGCGCGAGGCGACACTGTCGCGTGCATCGGATGCAGATATCTATATAGGCGCTGCGGCGATTGCCGATTACCGTCCCGCAAGCGTGCCATCGCAAAAAATCAAAAAAAACTCCGACACGATGGAAGTATGCATGGTCAGATCTGCCGACATACTGACCGAGATTACCGGTCTGAAAGCAGCGCCGTTTACAGTCGGATTTGCCGCCGAAACCGAAAACCTCGAGGCGAATGCCAGGGCGAAACTGGAGCGCAAGAACCTGGACATGATAGTCGGCAATCTCGTCGGCAAGAACTTGTGTTTCGATCGCGATGATAATAGTGTGCTTGTCCTCTGGCAGGACGGTCACCGGGAATTCGAGCGCATGGCAAAATCGGAGCTGGCCGCGCGGCTCGTGACGATCATTGCCGAGCGCTACCGCGAGACCGGAAATGCCGCTTCAAAGCCCGGTCTACCCGCCGCATCATAACCACCGCGCCCATGAGCAGAAAAACCGTACAGCTGAAAATCCTCGATTCGCGTCTCGATAATGAATTTGCCCTGCCGGATTTTGCGACCCGGGGTTCGGCCGGTGTCGATTTGCGCGCCTGTACCGATGAGGTGTTGAGGCTCGAACCGGGTGCCACGACACTGATTCCGACCGGCATGGCGATTTATATCGAAGATCCGTCGCTGGCGGCGATGATCCTGCCGCGCTCGGGCCTGGGTCACAAGCATGGCATCGTATTGGGAAATCTTGTCGGCCTTATCGATTCCGACTACCAGGGCCAGGTGTTCGTATCTTGCTGGAATCGTGGCGACGATTCTTTCCGCATCGAACCGGGTGTGCGAATTGCCCAGATGGTATTCGTGCCGGTCGTACAGACCGAGTTTCAGATCGTCGAGGAATTTACCGAAAGCCAGCGCGGTGCAGGCGGATTCGGTCACACGGGACACGCCTGAAGCGTTTGCGTCAATTCAGGTTCTTCAGGTGCCGGTAACGATCAATGTCGTTGTCGAATTTTGCTACAAGCTGGGTCTGTTTCTTGCGAGTGTCTGCCAGCGTCTGCTCATAGACGAGAATCGATTTCAGCGTGTTCGACAGTTCCCTGGCTAACCGGCTGTTTATCGGTGGCGCGTTCGGATCGGTGTTGTAGGGCTGAAAATGCGAGGCACTCTTTTGCAGTTTTGCCAGTTTTTCGCGCAGATTTGTCAGGTAGATTTCCGTCACGCGAATCTGCCCGTCGAGCAGCTCCTTGCGCCGGTTGCGCAGGGCCTCGATTTCATCGACGGACAGATAAGTATTGAGTAACACGAGATCGCGCTGATTCGCATCGCGAAGCCGCTTTTGCTCGGCAGCTTCAATGGCTTTCTGACGCTGTTGCGCTTTCTGTTCGTCCTGGGTTAATTCGTGCGGCAGCACCTTGACGGTCACGCCGTATTCATTCAGAACTTCCCGGTCGAGCTTGACTTCCTCGGGCGGCACATGGTCGCCATAGTGAACTTCGCCGTTCTTGTACACCCAGCGATACAGTTTTGCGGCCATCGCCGTTCCGATGACGCTACCGCCCAGCAGCAGCGTTCCGACAGCAATGACGAGTCTGAAGTCTTTACCAGCCATAGTTCCCGTGCCCGAGCATTCAGCAACAACACCAAGCAGATTATGGCGTCCGGCAGAGGCAAAAACAGTGAACTGCTTCCACTTCCGTATATCATCGATACATGATTGTCGCGCCACCGTGCGACGGGTGCAACCCGGCTATCCGGCGCCGTAATTGTCGCGGTAGGCCCGCACATCCGCCAGATGGCCGCCGAATTCTTCGCTGGTTTCCAGGTGTTCGATCAGGTTGTCGAGTCTGATGATGCTGGCGACCGGTATGTTAAAGCGCTTTTCGACTTCCTGTACCGCCGACAATTTGTGTTCGCCCCGCTCCTGGCGATCCAGGGCAATGATGATGCCGGCCGGCTCGCCACCGGCCGTCCTGATGATGTCGATGGCCTCGCGAATGGCCGTGCCGGCCGTTATCACGTCGTCGAGGATCAGCACCTTGCCGTTGATCGGCGCCCCGACGATCGCTCCGCCTTCACCGTGAGTCTTGGCCTCTTTGCGGTTAAAGCAGAAAGGCAGGTCGTCGCCGTAGTGTTCGGCCAGTGCCGCGGCGGTCAGTGCAACCAGTGGTATGCCTTTATAGGCGGGTCCGAACAGCATGTCGCATTCGATTTCGGCCGCCACAACCGCGGCCGCATAAGCTCGCCCGAGCTTGGCGGCGGCATAACCGGTGTTGAACAGGCCGGAGTTGAAAAAATACGGGCTCCGGCGGCCTGACTTCAGCGTAAACTCGCCGAATTTGAGCACGTCGATTTCGAGTGCCAGTTCGATAAACTCGTTTTGATAAGGTCGCATTGCGGTGACAGCGGGTACGGTTGGTGATGAAAAGCATTAAAGCCCCGGTACAGGGCTGTTAGAGTATCGCACAGCTCGATGCTTATCTGTGTCATATTCGGCAGGTTTATTTCAACGGGGGTTTCAGTTGCGCATCATTACTTTGAACGCCAATGGCATCCGTGCGGCCGCACGCAAGGGATTTTTTTCCTGGTTGTCGCGTCAGTCTGCGGATATCGTCTGCCTGCAGGAAACCAAGGCACAGATTCATCAGCTCGAAGACCGTATTTTTCATCCGCAGCGCTTCCATTGTTTCTACGAGGATGCCGAGAAAAAAGGTTATAGCGGTGTTGCCATTTATGCCCGCCGGGAACCGGACCGGATCATTCGTGGTTACGGTTCGTCCGAATTCGATACCGAGGGACGTTACATCGAGGCCCGGTTCGGCAAGCTGAGTGTCGTCTCTCTGTATGCGCCGTCCGGTTCGTCGAGCGACGAGCGCCAGGCGGCCAAGTACCGTTTTCTCGACGAATTCGACGATCATCTCCTCGGGATTCGCCAGAGCAGCCGGGAATATATTATCTGCGGGGACTGGAATATCGCGCATAAAAAAATCGATCTGAAGAACTGGCGTTCGAACCAGAAAAATTCGGGCTTTTTGCCGGAAGAAAGGGCATGGATGGATCGACTGTTCGGTGAAAGGGAGTTTGTCGATGCTTTTCGCGAGGTCGACAGCGGGGCCGATCGTTATACCTGGTGGTCGAACCGCGGCAATGCCCGCGCCAATAACGTCGGTTGGCGCATCGATTACCAGGTAGCGACGCCGGGGCTGAAAGGTGCCGCCACGAAAGCGCGTATCTACCGGGACAAATGGTTTTCCGATCACGCTCCGCTGATCATGGATTACGAGATTGGCTAACGACGCGCTATCCCGGACGCAGTCCTGGCAGGCCAGTCTGCGAACCTACCTGCACCCCCGGGTGCTGGCGATGCTGTTCCTCGGTTTTTCCGCCGGGCTGCCCTTCCTGCTGGTGGCCGGCACGCTGACCGCCTGGCTTGCCACGGCGAATATCGGCATGGCCGAGATCGGCATGTTCGCGTGGATCGGCATCATGTATTCGCTGAAGTTTCTCTGGGCGCCGGTGATCGACCGGTTGCCGTTGCCGCTGCTGACGGGTTGGCTCGGACGTCGCCGGGCGTGGATGCTCGTCGCACAAATTGCGATCGGTGTTGCGCTCACGGGACTCGCCTGGTCGGACCCGCAGCTCGATCTGACCCGGATCGCCTGGTTTGCGTTGCTGGCGGCTTTCGCATCGGCCACGCAGGATATCGTGATTGACGCCTATCGCATCGAGGCCATCGAACTGAAAATGCAGGGTACGATGGCGGCAAGCTACCAGGTCGGCTACCGGGTGGGTATCGTCGCCGCCGGCGCCGGGGCATTGTTCCTGGCCGAATTCATCTCCTGGCGCATTGCATACGAGGCCATGGCCATGCTGATGGCGGTCGGTATCGTCACCGTGTTGTTGATCGATGAGCCCGATAGCTCGGCCGCTGCCGGGCGGCCGGCAGGTCCCGGCACGAGTTGGGTGAGCGTGTCTGCCTGGATTGCCGACGCGTTCGTCGGCCCGTTTCTGGAGTTTTTTCGGCGCAACGGGCGCTGGGCGCTCGTATTGCTTGTCTTTATCGGGTTTTATCGCGTGACCGACATGGTGCTCGGCGTCATGGCCAACCCGTTTTATATACAGATCGGTTTTTCATTGCTGGAGATCGGTACGGTGACGAAGCTGTTCGGCATCGTCGTCACGCTGGTCGGCGCCGCGTTTGGCGGTGTAACCGTCGCCCGATATGGCCTGGGCGGGCCGCTGATAGCCGGCGCCGTATTGCTCGCGGTGACAAATTTATTCTTTGCCGGCATGGCACTGTACGGGCCCGAACTCTGGTTTTTATTTGTGACGATCGGTGCCGATAATTTTGCGGCGGGATTTACCGGTACGGTATTCATCGCTTATTTATCGGGACTGACCAACGTCAATTACACGGCCACGCAATATGCCTTGTTCTCGTCGCTGATGACCTTGCCGGGCAAGATCATCAGCGGTTTTTCGGGCTTTATCGTCGAATCCCTGGATTGGGCCAGTTTTTTTGTCTATGCCTCGGCCATGGGTATTCCGGGTATCTTGCTGGCGATCATTGTCGTGCGCAGGCAGGCCGATGACGCATAACGATATCCCTGCCGACGCATGGCCCGAATGGACGGTCATGCACGTCGATGAACTGGGTGACCCGGATGCACGAAGTTTTACCGTCGGCGACGGTGACTGGCCGTTCACCGGATTTATCGTGCGCAGGCGGGGCCAACTCCATGCGTATGCCAACATCTGCCCGCATCGCCGTCATCCGCTGGAACTCGAGGCACACGCTTTTCTGGTCGACAATGGCAACCTGATTCGCTGCGCATCCCACGGTGCATTATTTTGCCCTGAAACCGGTGTCTGCCTGGTCGGGCCGTGCGCCGGACAAAACCTGATCGTCCTGCCGTGCCGGCGCGAACCGGATGGAGCGATCCGGGTGCGTGCGCCGGCGAGTCTGCGCGATCCGGGGTTGTCGGATTCGGGGCAATGCTGAAAAAACCGAATTAATAGTCCCCCCGGCGCCACTGCATTGCGCCAGTGCACATGAGCGCGGTACCGGTCACTCGCGTTACTCGTGACGGTCGAGAAATATCATCGGGTCGTGCCAGCCATTGCCGATGCATTGATCGGGTTCGGGCAGATCCTCCAGGTCGATGTCGACCGACCCTGACCAGTCTTCGGGTGCCTGCGCAGGCTCGATATCGCTAACCCGCCACACCTCTGAATCCATGCTTTCGATCGTGCCGTCGAAATGCTGGAGTTCGACCGTTTTATATTCCTCGTCGATTGCAACGACTTCAAACAGGTTGCCGTTCAATCGCCGGTACCAGCGCCCTACTTCCGGTGAAACTACCCCATGGTCGCTCCGTTCGGTTACAGGCCGTTCGCGAAGAATTACATCGCCGGCTCTATTTATAAACCATTTGTGCCGCGTTGGGTATGGTTTAGAGACGCGTATAGATCTGTTCCCAGATTTCGTGGCCGAGCCGCTTGCCGCGCCGTTCGAATTTCGTTTCAGGTCGTTTCGAGGTTTTCGCTTCCACGGCACTGAACACGGGGTTTTCGGACACTGTCGCCTGGATATGCCTTGCATAGTCGGCCCAGTCCGTCGCCGTGTGGAAATAACCGCCGCTTTCGATTTTGCGGCCAAGCAGGGCGATGAAATCCGGTCGCACGATGCGACGTTTGTATTGACGTTTTTTCGGCCACGGATCCGGGAAAAACAAGTGTACGCCATGCAGTGCAGCATCAGGAATCTGATTCTCCAGTACCTCGAGCGCATCGTGACGCATGAGGCGGACATTCGTCAGCCCGAGCCGGTCCAGGCAAAGCAGGCAATGGCCCACACCGGGTTCATGGACCTCTATGCCCAAAAAATTCTGCTCCGGGTTATCGGCGGCCATGGTGGCCAGCAGTTCACCGTTGCCAAATCCGATCTCAAGTATGAGCGGGGCATGCCGGCCAAAAATTCGTTCCGGATCAATGGGCGCTGCTGCATAGGCGAGGCCCCAGACCGGCCAGAGTGTTTCCAGTGCGCGCCCCTGTCCGGTGGTCAGGCGGCCTGCCCGGCGAACGAAGCTTCTTATCCGCCTGTTCTTTCCGGTTTTGTCGGCTGTCGTGGAATTCGGTTGCATTGGCATTCAGATTCATTCACGGTCGATGCGCCGGGTTCCCGGTGCGACGCCGGACGGATGTTTTATCGGAAGACCTGGAGCGGGTGATGGGAATCGAACCCACGTCATCAGCTTGGGAAGCTGAGGTTCTACCATTGAACTACACCCGCATCGCCTCCTGACTCTCGCCGATTCTACAACCTGCAACCCTCTGCTGCTATCGCCGCTGCACAGAAGATTTATCGGTCCGGACAAAATCATAGGCAATGACTTTGTCGGTCACCGTCTGGTTCCCCGTCATGCCGCCGACGGTAAGCCAGTGGTTTCCGAGCGCCACCAGGGCCCGGTGATCCATGGTCGGTGCATTGTCTTGCGAGAGCACTTGCCACTCGAGCGAATCCAGATCGAAAAGCAAACCGCCTGTCGACGGCTCCGAGGGATTTCCGTCATAGCCAATGCCGTTGTAATTATAGGGATTCCGGCTGCCGCCGATAAACAGTACCGAATTTTTCCCGGTCATTCCGGCCGATGCCATCCGGTAGCGCGGCGGGCCGGGATGCGCTTCGATGCTTTGTCAGTCGATGCGGAGACTGTCAGCCGTATCGATGATGCCAAGGTAACATTCATGGCTGGCGGAAAATCCGAATGAGCCATCCGGCTGTGATCGCATCGTCACACCATCGCAATATACAATCCGGTTGCCGACCACTCCGCCCGCGTGACCAAATACCGCAGGTCCCGGGATCGGCGTGGCCTGCTCCCAGCTATCTGTTTGCGTATCGTAGCGCTGCACGAGTTTTACGTTACTCGAATCGTGCCAGCCGCTGATCAGAAAAATAAACCGGTCGGCATATGGCACTGCGACTGAATCGTCTACGGGGACCGGTATCGGCTGCAGCACCTGAAATTCGTGTTTTACCGGGTCGAAAGAATGGGTCCAGGGTGTCGAAACCTCAGAGCCATCCCCGGCTACGCTGTAGCCGCCAAAGACATACGCAAGTTTGCCGACCGCAGCCGCTGCAGACGCCAGCCGACCGACGCCGCCGGGTACGGGCCCTGCTGTGGTCCAGGTTCGCGTTGTTACATCGAGTACATAAGTTGCAGCCTGTACGTCACGATAGGTCCGGCCTTTTCCGAGACCGTTAAAGCTCACAATATAAGGCCGATTGTCGATGATCAGACCGGCAACGGCATTGTTTGAAACGGGTGCCGGCAGACGGGGAAAATACTGTGCATGCAAACCGTGAGGCAGGCTCCGGGGCGAAGCCGGAGGCATGAGGGCCAAAAGCAGGACCGGAAGAAAGAGGCGACGTAACAACAGCATGGCAGGGAGTCTATCAAAGCATGGTCAGGTGAACCGTCAGTCCATTGAACCGGTGAATCGCTGTTCTTGCGCAGGCCGGATTTGCCGCGACGGCTGAACCGGGAATGGCCATATGATCAATCCATGCCGCGTGGATTGCGGCGCATGCATGACGGCCCGGTTGCCGCAAAATGGTGCAAACCATAAAATGTCAACAGACCGGGTGGCTGGAAATGCAATTGCATGTCTGTCGGCAACATGAAAAAAATAATTATCGACCTGGACCACACACTGACTACGGGCAGCGGTACGGAGTACATCGACAGGGAGCCGAGAGTCGATGTGATAGAAATGCTCAGACAATACAGGCGGGACGGCTTCGGTATTACTATTTTTACCAGCCGGAACATGCGAACCTACGAAGGTAATGTCGGGCTGATCAATGCCCATACCCTGCCCGTTATTCATGAGTGGCTGGCCAGGCATGAGGTGCCATTCGATGAAATAGTCGTCGGCAAACCCTGGTGCGGATTCGAGGGGTTTTATGTCGACGACCAGTGCGTGCGGCCCTCGGAGTTCCTGAACAAATCCTATGATGAAATCCGGAAACTGCTGGATAATGAAAAACCGGCATAAATGCCCGTAAGCCGATGTTTTTGATCGCAGCAGGTGCGTATATCACGGAAGACTTTATTTCCGAAATAGGAAAACTACCCCCGGCTTTTCTTCCGATTGGCAATAAGCGGCTTTTTACCTGCCAGGTAGATTCGATACGACATTCCAGCGACGCAATTTATCTGTCTGTTCCGGAAGATTACAGGATTTCAGAGGCCGACAGAATTTATCTGCAGGAAAATAATGTGACTTTGATCAGGGTCCCGCTGGGCCTGAGCCTGGGGCAGTCCATCATCTATTGCTGGAATGCCACCGGAGAGCATTTTGATTCATTGCGGATTCTGCACGGTGACTCACTGTTTTCCGGGCTCGACTATTCGCTGTTTGATTGTTTGAGTATCGATACCAACGAGGGCTTTTACAGAAGAGCCGTGCCGGTGCCCGGTGCTTCCGGCCGGCTTGTGTTTCATAACGAATGGGTGGGTAACAACCAGGATGTCGTTTCCGGCTACTTTTCATTCAGCGAGCCGCCAATGCTTATGAAAGGCATCATAGAAAACGGGAACGACTTTATCGACGGCCTGTCGTTTTATGCGCAGGAGAAGTCTCTGGAGCCGATTCGATCACAAGAGTGGCTCGATTTCGGGCACATAAACAGTTTTTTCCGTTCGCGAACCGCCATGACGACCCAGCGGGCATTCAATGACATGCATATCACGCCGAAGTATGTGGTCAAATCGAGCGGGAACCGGAAAAAAATACAGGGTGAGGCAAACTGGTACGAATCTCTGCCGGATAACCTGAAATACTATATCCCCCGCCTGTTCGGCAATAACTCGGATGATGAGGTGGCGTCCTATAAACTGGAGTATCTGTATCTTCTGCCGCTCAGTGACCTGTTTGTGCACGGCAATCTGAGCGGTTCCGCCTGGAACGGGATCCTCAGTTCCTGCCAGACCGTCCTGGGAGAATTCAAGCTGTCTCTGCCGGAAAACAGCAAAGTACTTCCCGGCATGGATGAGATTTACCTGGGCAAGACAACCAGACGCTTGCACGAGTATTTCCACGGAGAATCCGCCAAACCTGCCGACGGGACTGACGAAGCGTACCTGCTGGAACTGGCCGGAAAATCAGCAGGATTCATTCCATCCGTAAGGCACGATCATCTCGGAATCGTGCATGGCGATTTCTGCTTCAGCAATATTCTTTATGACAATCGATTGCAATGCATACGGCCGATAGATCCGCGCGGCATCGACAGCGCGGGAAATTTATCTATCGTCGGTGACATTCGTTACGATCTGGCCAAGTTGTACCATTCCATGATCGGCCTGTTCGATCTGATCATGGCGGATTGTTATGCGCTGGATGAGGACGGCAGCATCAGATTCCATATCAGCGAAGACCAGAAACAGGCACAGGAAATATTCAGGACGCTGTTTTTTGCCGACCATCGGGAACTGGAGATCGAGATTCTGGCGATCAATGTCCTGCTGTTTCTCGCCATGTTGCCCCTGCACGGTGATCGGCCCGCCGCACAGCAGGCCATGATCGCAAATGCCATCCGGTTATCCGGTGACTTGACGGCATTGACCCGGTGATTGTCATTCCGATGGCGGGGCAGTCCCTGCGGTTTGCCGAAGCGGGATACACGTTACCCAAATACATGCTGCAACTGGCCGGTCGAACGCTTTTCGAGCATTCGGTTTCGAGTTTCAGAAAATATTTTCAGACTGAACGATTTCTGTTTATTGCCCTGGGCAGCGGTTTTGACGAAGCACGATTTATTATCGAGACAGCCGGCAGACTGGGCATAGACCGCATGGACACGGTTGTTCTGGACCGGCCGACGAGAGGCCAGGCGGAAACCGTCTTTCTCGGCCTGGCCCGGGCAAATATACCGGACCAGCCGATCGCTATTTTCAATATCGATACATTCAGGCCGGGGTTCTCGTTCCCGGACCATTTCTATGGGGAGAAAATCGACGGTTACCTGGAGACATTCATCGGTAGCGGGGCAAACTGGAGCAATGTCGTTCCGGCAGGGAACGGTGGCCGGGTTGCCTCGACGGCAGAAAAACAGAATCTCTCGAAATTTTGCTGCACCGGTTTGTATTATTGGGCTTCCAGCGGGAAATTTTGCGATTACTTCCGGGAAACCGCGACAATACCCGTTCAGGAGATACAGGGTCATGAGTATTACATTGCGCCGATGTACAACCGTCTCATTGCGGATAAAGGGGATGTCAGATTTACGGTCGTGGATAAAAATGATGTCGTTTTTTGCGGCACACCGGACGAGTACGAGGCATTGCTGGCTTAGCAGGCTGTTAGGCCGGGTCTCTCTCGCCAGGGGTTTTCTGTCAACCGGCCTCATCCGGGGACCGGTGGCCCACCCTGTCCATGCTCAATGAAGAGATAAGTGTCGTCGTCCAGGGTCCGGTGCAAAACTATCGGGGCCGCATCCAGGCAGAAGGCAGCACCGGGCGTTGTTTGCAGAGCATCCGGCAGCATCTGCCGGGAGCGACGATCGTTCTTTCTACCTGGCAAGGCCAGGCGTTAGCCGGGCTGGATTACGATCAGCTGGTGATCAGCGAAGATCCGGGCAGGAACCGGGACGGTTTCTGTCCGCAGAACTACCATCGACAGGTTCTGTCGACCAAAGCCGGGCTGGCCCGGGTCAAAACGCCGTATGCGATGAAAATGCGTGGCGATAATTATCTGGTCGGCGATGCATTCAAGTCTGTCCAGCAGCGTTACAAAGCGGCAAACCCGTCCGACCGTATTTTTGAGGAAAAGGTCGTTATCAATTCGAATCTGTTCCGGCGTTTCTCGCGTTGCCGGGAAGTCATTCTGTTTCCGAGTGATTTTTTTTCCTTTGGGCGCACGACAGATCTGAAAAGAATATGGGATCAGCCCCTTTTCCCGGAGCAACCGTTCGCGGAATACCTGATTTCGAGAAAGAAGCGCTTTTCACATCTGTCGCCGCTGGAGGCGGAGCAGGTGTATTGCGTGATCTGGATGCATGCCCTGACCGGGCAATCGCCATTGATGGCACATCGTTTCGATCACGCGAAGCACGATATCGAGTTCTGGCACCGGTTTGTCGCCAGCAATCTGGTCGTCTTCGAGCCCGTCAATATCGGACTCGGGTTGCGCGCACGATCGGTCCGGAACCGCACACGCCCCAATGAATTCACTTCCTGGGACTGGCTGGCGCTCTACAGGAAATACTGTGACGATACGGTGCATCCGGGCTGGCCGCGCAACCGATTGACCATCGAGCTCAAGCGCAGGCTCGTGCACCCGTTCGGACGTTTCTGGTACCGGCTCACCACGGCCGGCGCCGATGACGGCGGGCGGAGCTGATCAATATCCCGTCTTCCGGAGCGCATCCATGCCTTCATCGGGGCATTTGCAGGCGCTTTCCCCGGGTCCGCCCGGCCGGTCAGAATATCAGCGGATTTTTCGTAAACGCAACGCCGACGACATAGCAAAATGACGCAATGGCGCTGAAGTAGGCCGTGATCCGGATGCGTCGGGTCGGCCCATAGCTCAGCGCAACGGCACCGAGCAGGATATAGGCAAGCAGTCCGAATACCTTGGCGGTCAGCCATGAATTGACGAACGGATATTGCCCGAGCAGGGCTGCGGTTGTCAGCGCGCTGATGAGCAGCAATGTATCATTGACATGGGGCAGAGTCCGGGTGATGCGTAAATCCAGCAAGGGCGACTCGCGAATCATCCAGATGCCGCGAATGACAAAGCCGACGATCGTCAGCAGGACCGTCGTCATATGGATGGATTTTGAAAGCGTGAATAATTGCAGAGAATTCATCGTAGAGGCGGGATCTGTCCGGTCTGTTGAGATGTCGAAAAGCGGCCATTCTAATATGAGGCCGGAGCCTGCGCATATATATTCAAACCCTTATTGACAACGGCCGCGCGTTAATTTCTCAAGTTCCACGACGTCGTGCCGATATTTCCGATACAGGCCAGGTAAATTCGCCGATACCGGTTTCGCGGATTGGCTGGTGTCCAGATTCCGTCCCCATTCGGAGTCCACCGCGTGGTCTGAACGAGCATAACGGATTGACGGGCGAATGACTGGAGCGACACAGGCCTGGCGCAGCACGGTTTACGAGCTGCTGGAAGGGCATAAAGACGGAGGGGAATGCAGCCGCCTGATCCGCAATTTTATTATTGCGATGATCGTATTGAATGGTGCGGCGGTCATCATGGAGTCCAACAGCGGTCTTCATGCGCTTTATCATGAGTGGTTCCTGGCCTTCGAACGGTTTTCCGTCACGATTTTCACGATCGAATATCTGGCCCGTGTCTGGGTTTCGTCAAACAAGCAGCAACTCGCTCACCTGCCGGCCTGGCGCGCGCGTCTCAGCTATGTCGTATCGCCGATGGCCCTGGTCGACCTGCTGGCCGTTGTGCCTTTCTATCTGTCGTTGCTGATTCCGATAGACTTGCGCTTCCTGCGTTTTTTCCGGCTGCTGCGTCTGCTCAAGTTTTCGCATTATTTCGACGGTTTGCAGGTATTTACCACTGTCCTGCGGCGGGAAGCTTCTGCTATCGCCGGTGCGCTGCTGACGATGCTCACGCTGATCATCATATCGGCATGCCTGATGTTCACGGTGGAAAATGCGGCAAGCCCCGGGCACTTCGAGAATATTACCGAAGCAATCTGGTGGGCGGTCGTGACACTGACTACCGTCGGTTATGGTGATATCACGCCGATTACGTTTGGCGGCAAGCTGCTGGGCATCGTCATCATGCTGCTCGGTGTCGGCACCATGGCCTTACCGGCCGGCATTCTCGCCGCACGTTTTACCGAAGAACTGCAGAGCCGGCGGGAGATCGTCAACCGGAAAATCATGGATGCCCTGCGTGACGGCATTCTGGATGCCGACGAGAGCGCGGCTATCGATCAGTTGCAACAGGATCTCGGGCTTTCACGGGAAATCGTCGAGCGCACTATCGCCCACCAGCGCGAGATTGCTGCGCATCATCGGTATTGCCCGCATTGCGGGGAGCGAATCGGAAATGAACGGTGAGAAATTCCGAAGGATTATGTAATAGCTGTGATCTGTATCTCGGTATGGCAACGGCGAAACTTCTAGAGTCGTGGAAACCCGAGTCCGGGATGGCGCGGGAGCTGCGTTTCCGAAGCACCTGCAGCGCAGAAGATATGGAATAAATACATGGATCTGGCAACACTGATAGGCATGGTTTTCGGCACGGTTGTTATCGTGCTGGCAATTCTGACGGGCGGAGATTTCTCGACTTTTGTCAACGTGCCCGGTCTGCTCGTCGTGTTCGGCGGAACGATTGCAGCGACGCTGATCAAGTTTTCGTTATCGGATTGCCTGTTTGCGCTGACTGTCGGCATGAAGCAGGCATTCGTCAATGAATCTTCGAATCCGCAGGATCTGATCGAGCAGATCAAGGAAATGGCAAACAAGGCGCGCAAGGACGGACTGCTCGCCCTGGAGGACGAAGACTTTACCAATGTATTCCTGCAAAAAGGCGTCCAGTTATGCGTCGACGGCCAGCAGCCGGAACTCGTGCAAAAGATCCTCTCCACTGAAATGGAGAATTCCATTCAGCGCATGCAGCTGGGTTCGCGTATCTATTCGGGTATCGGCGATGCCGCACCGGCCTTCGGCATGATCGGAACGCTGGTCGGTCTTGTGCAGATGCTGGCCAATATGTCGGATCCGAGCTCTATCGGACCGTCGATGGCCGTTGCCCTGCTGACGACATTGTACGGAGCATTCATCGCCAACCTGATTGCCATACCGATCGCCGAAAAACTCCAGCTTCGCTACCAGTATGACCGCAAGACGAAGTCATTGATCATCGAAGGGGTCCTGGGCATTGCACAGGGCGAGAGCCCGCATGTCATCGATGAGATCCTGACAACCTATCTGACCGAAAACGGAGGTGATGCCGGAAACCAGGAGCCGGCGGCCGAAGGCGCGGCCTGAGGCTGAAGGATTGTCATGAGCGGGGAAGGCGGAGGCGGCGGAGCACCATTATGGATGGTGACATTCGCCGATTTGATGGCGTTGATGATGACGTTCTTCGTCCTGCTCTATTCATTTTCCAGCCTCGATGAAACCAAATACCGGTTGATTGCCGCATCGATGGCGTCCGGCTTTGGTGCCGTGCTGGTTGCACCCAGATCCACGCCGACACCGGCGCTCGGTCCGCCGAGCATGATGCCGTCGCCGATGAACCAGCCCATGGGCCGGGCTATGCAAAATTCGGGGCCCGGAAAATCGGCCACGAATACCAAAGTGGCGCAACAGGTCAAGGCAACCCTGCAGGACGAGATTGCCGAAGGCATTATTTCAGTTGAAACGACGGGCAATACCGTGCTGATTCGTTTCCCCGAGGAAATCGCATTTCCGCCGGCCAGCGACCAGATTTCCGATGCGATCATCCCGATTATCAAACGCCTGTCAAAGTCCCTGGCCGAGTCGCCCGGGACGATCATGATTTCCGGGCACACGGATAACCGGCCGATAAATTCGGGGCGGTATACATCGAACTGGAGGCTGTCGACCGATCGTGCCGTTTCGGTTATTCAGCTGTTTGAAAAAATCGGCAACATCGACCCCAAGCGCCTGACGGCAGTCGGTTACGGCGATACGCGCCCGATTGCATCGAATGATACGCCGGAAGGGCGTGCGCGAAACCGTCGGGTCGAAATTGCGATCGTTCAGGAGCAGTAGGCAGGGGGAGATATCGTTTGTATGCCACTTCACCGCCTGTGACCCATGTCACAAAAGCCATCCTGTTGACGGTGATTACGGATCAAGAAACGGGTAATTCGGCCGATAGATCCAGCGAATGACTTTGATATCCATTTTCAATGTCAACTTGACAGAAATACCGAGGAATTATTGATGCAGGCGAACGAAGACTTCAAGGCAACAGCCTTCGATTTTGTGCAGCAACTGGCGGCGGATCTGAGCAACGATCAATTCGATTTACCCGGATTTCCGGATGTCGTGATGCGGTTGCATAAAATTCTGGCCGATGAGAACAGTTCGGCCGTAGATATCGTCAGGCTGGTAAGCTCGGAGCCTTCCCTGGCCGCACGGCTGATACAACTGGCAAATTCCGCCGCTTTCAATGCCGACGGAAATGAAATCACGGATCCGCGTTCGGCGATTCAGCGGCTCGGGTTCAATGTCGTGCGCAGTACGGCGACAAATTTTGCGATCAAGCAGCTGAAGAATCAGGAATGGCTGATGCCGGTTCGTCCGCAGCTGGCAGCTATCTGGCGACGCAGCAATGCCGTTGCGGCGTCGTGTTATGCCCTGGCAGAGATTGTCGATGAAGTGCGTTCGGATGAGGCGCTGGCCGCCGGCCTGTTTCACCAGATCGGCAATTTGTACCTGCTGGCGCACGGGCACAAGGATGGTATCCAGGTAACGGATAATCCCGAATGGGACGAGCTTGTGACCGGATGGCATCCCACCATCGCCCGGTCCATCCTCGAAAACTGGGGCATGTCCAGTTCAATCGCCGATGCGGTTGAGAACCAGGATGGCGTGGTCGATGACGGTTCGGCCGATTTGTCGCACCTGACCCTGCTCACGCGGTTGCTGTCGGCGGCGAAACTCAGCGATATGCTGCGCAACGAACCGGAGACGGTACAGCCGGGCTGGGAGGCCCTGCTTGCCGATGTCAGGCTGAACGGCGAGTCATTCAATGATTTGCTGGAGCGCGGCGGGGAGAAAATCGAGGTGGTTTCCCAGACGATCGGCTGATGCAGAGACGATACCGGACTGTCTTCTGAGCCATTGATCGCTTTTGCCACATTGCAAGATGCATTTGACACCGAAATCGTGCAGTCTGGCCCGTAGCTAACCATGGCCTCCCGGGATACCGGGAAGCCGGCAAAGGGATGGTTAGTACAAAGCCCCGCTTTTGGCGGGGCTTTGCTTTGACGCATGCGGGCGGGTCAGATCGAGGCCAGTATACGGCGTGTTGAATTACCGTCTGCGGTATTGCCGGAAGGACCGTAAAGGCGGGGCTGGTCAGGTTCGCCACGCATGATCTGCAATGTCTTTTCGACCCGGATCTTTTGTCGTCTGATCAATGCGCCGTTGGCATGGTTTAATTCGCGGCACAGGCGGGTCAGCGTATCGAGTTGTTCCCGTTGCCGGCTGACAGCTCCGGTGCGGTCAGACGATGTTTGCGCTGTCTCTCGCACTTCGAGTTCCCGGCGTTTCAGATTGATTTGCGCTGCTTCGCCGATGCAGGTGGTTTTGCGCCGGGTAATGGCGAGCAGTTGTTCCGGATCGCGGGACTGCAGCGCCCGGTATTCTTCCTCGAGAAGTGCGCGCAGGGCTTCCATGGCCCTGATTTGCCGATCGAGCCCGTCGGACAGGGATATCACGGTCTCGTCTGAACCGGAATGCTGCATCGGTCTACGCCAGTTCCCGGTCGAGTTGCAGCATTTTCTGTGCCAGCTGTTCCGGATTGACCTGGTACGTGCCCGACTGCAGGCTCTGGCGAATTTCATCGACACGAGACTGATTGATTTCCGGCATGACGGAAAGTTTTGCTTCGATACGCCTGAGGTTGGTTACCGTGCTTGTCAGCTCAACGGCATCGTGCGCAACTCCGGGTTGTTTGCCTGCCTCATCCGGCTTGCCCCGTTGTGCCACCTCCACGGCCCGTGCCCTGGTGTGCGTTATGTCAAGGTTATTTCTACCTTGCGTGATTACTTTGTCTGTCATCGCTTCATTCTCCGGACACTATTCTCATTGTCCCTGGGTTATATCGGCAGCAACCGGTACAAACTTTAGGTGTGAAATACATTTTCTCACTGCATCAGAATCTCGGCTGATTGAGGGGATCGCACTATCGCCTGGATCGAGCGTTTGGAGCTCTGGTTTTCGAATTCAATGATCTCACCCAGGATGCCGTCCGATTTGGCGATACCGGCCATTCTTACCGTCAGCCCTCCGGAACGTGCTTCGAGGCTGACCATTTGTCCGCGGCGCACTATCGCCGGTGTTTCGAGCAGTCCGGGCGTAATCGGGTCGCCGGTTTGGAGGGCCCGTCGCAGTTTATGGCCGATGACGTTTTTGCCCGCCAGGATATAACCTCTCGACAGCAGGCTGACATCGGATTCCGCCAAGATTATGTCGTCATGCGTCAAAATACTGCCACGTGTCAAAGGATGGGTCGCCACGACCACCTTGCGAAAGACCGTTCTGCGCACCGGCACATATATTTTCCAGGGTTTCGGACCCGTACACCGGACTTCGACCGTCACGCGCGCGGCGGACTTGTTTCCGTAAGGGATTGCGGTCTGCAGCGGTTGCGCGCAGGCCGGCAGGCGAACCCGGGCATCGATCTTGCCGGCGACTACATCGACACGTCCGTCCGGTGTCGTACCGGAAGCCCGGGCCCGTGCTTCGGCGGCAGCCCGGATAGCGTCATGGTCATGCAGCATGTCTGCCGTCGCCTTCGATGGATGGCCGAAAAGCAGAAAAAATATCAGCGACACAACGACACCGGCCGATTGCCCTGGGCCATGTCGTCCGGCCGTATCGTGTCTTATTTTCGAGTCGTTCGATCGCATCCTGATCCATCTCTGCAAAATACCTGGAACAAGTTTTGCAAGATTCGTGCCGAAAGTGGCGGCTCCGTCAAATGGAATGCAAAAACGGCTGAATCGGCAATATTTTGCCCTTCCTGCAATGTATTGCCGCCCGCCCGGAAAAAATCTGCCACCGCATCGATACATTCATGCGCGGCCCATATTTTTCGAATGTTGGCACGGGTCTTGCAACGTACCGATCAGGAAACGAACGGATGCAGAAATGGCTCTGGACATAAACAAGGCTTTAGACGGTGACGCCCGGGTACTGGCGCTGGCAAATCAGCGTCTGCAATTACTCGCCGACAATATAGCGAACGCCGATACACCGAACTACAAGGCGAAAGATATTGACTTTCTTTCGGCCTTGCAGACGGCGAACCGGCAGAGTGTGCAAATGCAGGCAACGAATACGCGTCATATCAGAACAGGCGACGCCCCGAACCGGGCGGAAACACTGTATCGGGTTCCGGACCAGCCGTCACTGGACGGCAATACGGTGGATTCGCAAAAGGAAAGTGCCGCCGTTGCCGAAACGGCCGTACGTTACCAGGCAACGCTGACATTTCTGAATCAGCGTATTGCAGGTCTGCGCATGGCCATTACGGGCGGTCGATGACAGGAGTATTGGCAGTGACTGACGAAGCAGTAACAAAGAATGGAGGTCCGGGTCATGGGACTTTTTAAGGTATTCGATATCGCCGGCTCTTCGATGAGTGCCCAGTCTCTGAGAATGAACACGACAGCGAGTAACCTGGCCAATGCCGGTTCCGCGGCCGGTTCTGCCGAAGCGGCCTATCGCTCCAAACAACCGGTTTTTCAGGCGGTTCTCAATGAAATCTCCGGCGACGGCGCATCGTCAGGCGTTCGCGTCAAGGGCGTCGTCGAGAGCAGCGCGCCGCCCGTCAAGGTTCACCAGCCCGGTCATCCGCTGGCGGACAAGGATGGATTCATCTGGATGTCCAATGTCAATCCGATCGACGAGATGGTCAATATGATCAGCGCATCGCGTTCTTACCAGAACAGTGTCGAGGTTCTCAACACGTCGAAAGACCTGTTACTCAGAACGCTTTCGATCGGCCAGTAATTGATCAGGAGTACGGAGACGATGATTACTTTACCGAATACAGAAACGGACCTGAGCGCTCTGGCTCTTCCGCAGGCACAGAAGAAAACGGCAAACAATCAGCTGGGCCAGGATGAGTTTCTGAAGCTGATGACGACACAGCTACAGAGCCAGGATCCGCTGAAACCGATGGACAACGGCCAGTTTATCGGTCAGATGGCACAGTTCAGCACGGTCCAGGGCATCAGCGGCATGAGCAAGTCTCTGGAAACACTGGCCAAGTCCCTGACTGCATCGACCGCACTGCAGGCTTCGACAATGGTCGGGCGTTCGGTACTGGTCGAAGGGGACACCGGTCAACTGGCAGAAGACCAGCCGCTGAAAGGCGGGGTCGACCTGCCCGGGCCGGTCAATAACGGTTTCGTCAGGATTTTCGATACTTCGGGACAGCTCGTTCGGGAATTGCCACTGGGCCCTCGTGGACAGGGGGTTGCGACATTCGAATGGGACGGCACGCTGTCTGACGGAACGACGGCAGATCCGGGTACCTATTTTATCCGCGCAGGATTCATGAACGGCGAGACCGAAGAGGCATTGCCGACCTATACGAATTCGCAGGTCACCAGTGTGACCCTGAACGGAGGCGGAACCGGCGCCGAAGTCACGACCGCAGACGGGCAGAGGGTCCGGCTGTCACAGATCAAGGCCATCATGTAAATCGAATCACCGGCTGACGTACCAGTTTTTTCAGGAGAGATAAAATGTCATTTCAAGTTGCACTCAGTGGTTTAAACGCCGCATCCACAGACCTGCAGGTCACGAGTAACAATATCGCCAATGCGAATACGACCGGTTTCAAGTCGTCGCGCGCGGAATTTTCCGACGTGTTCTCCGGCGATTCCTCGGGGATCGGTAACGGCGTTCGATTGACCGATGTTCGCCAGGAATTTACCCAGGGCAATGTGGATATCACTTCGCGCGAACTCGATCTGGCCATCAGCGGCAACGGATTTTTCGTCGTCAATGACGGCGGCAGCCTGCTGTACTCGAGAGTTGGCGCTTTCGGGATGGATGCGGACGGATTCGTCGAGAATGCGCAGAAAGAACGGTTGCAGATCTACCCGGCACAGGCCGACGGCAGCTTCAATACCGGTACGCTGGCTGATCTGCGCATTACGACGGATACGAGCCCGCCGAAACCGAGTGCTCTGGTCGACATGAATATCAACCTGCCGGCCGATGCGCAGGTACCCGTGCTGCCGACTTTCGATCCAAACGATCCGTCGACCTACAATCACAGCACGTCGACGGTATTGTTCGACAGTCTCGGCGTCGCCCATACGGGGACCTATTTTTTCGCCAAGACAGCCGCCGGCTGGGAAGTGAACCAGACGATCGACGGTAATGTCACCGGTACGGCCCAGCCATTTGATTTTGCTGCGGACGGCACGATTGCCAATCCGGCCAACGGCGTCGTTTCATATCCGGCCTACGATCCGGGAAACGGGGCAAATCCGATCACGATGGACCTCGATTTGTCCGCAACGACCCAGTTCGGTTCGAACTTTGTCGTCAACAGCATGAACCCGGACGGCCGTGCAGCCGGACGCCTGCGCAATATCGGAATCGAGCAGAACGGCGTTGTATTCGCACGATTCTCCAACGGCCAGGCACTGGCGCTGGGCAAGGTTGCCCTGGCAAATTTCTCGAATCCGGAAGGGCTCGTGAAGTCCAGTGACACGTCTTTTCAGGAAACATTCGCTTCGGGCGTACCGCAACGCGGTGAGGCCACCGAATCGAACTTCGGCCTGATCCAGTCCGGTTCGCTCGAATCTTCGAATGTCGATCTGACCGAGCAACTCGTCAACATGATTACCGCCCAGCGCCTCTTCCAGGCGAATGCACAGGTTATCTCGACGATGGATACGGTGACGCAGACGATCATTAATATTCGCTAGGCTGATTAACGATCGTCAAAGCGGGTAATCCGGAACTTCATTTATGGACAAGATGATCTATGTGGCAATGAACGGCGCACGCGAAACATTGCGGGCGCAGACGGTGGTCAGCCACAACGTTGCCAATGTCAGCACACCCGGGTTTCGCGCTCTGCAGCATTCATTGCAGAGCGCGCCGGTTCCCGGCCAGGGGTTTGCGTCGAGAATCAACGCGGTCAGCGGGCCCGACGGCTGGAGCGCGGCTTCCGGGGCGATGATCAATACCGGTCGCGATCTTGACGTTGCGATCCAGGGCGAGGGCTGGTTTGCAGTGCAGACAGCCGACGGCGGCGAGGCATATACCCGGGCCGGCAGCCTGCGCGTCAATGCATCCCGGATGCTCGAAACGGCAAGCGGTCACCTGGTTATGGGTAATGGCGGCCCGATTTCATTACCGCCCTACCAGTCGCTGGACATCGGCCACGACGGTCAGATCTCCATCGTCCCGCAGGGCCAGAACCCCGATACCGTCGCCGAGGTTGACCGGTTGAAACTCGTCAATCCTCCGGCACAGGAACTCGTGGCCGGTAAAGACGGCTTGTTCCGGTTGCGTGAAGGCCAGGCAGCCCCCGACCCGGTCGTGCGGGTCAACAAGGGTCAGCTCGAAGATTCAAATGTCAATCCCTCGGCTGCCCTCGTGGAAATGATCGAGATCTCCCGGCACTACGAAATGCAGATTCGGGCGATGCACACGGCCGAACAGAATGATGAGGCAACCGCCCGCCTGATGCGGCTGGGCTGATTGCAGGCAACTTGACTGAATAAACGGATCAAATAGAGAGGAATACAATCATGCAAGCGCTCTGTATAGCCAAAACCGGCCTGGATGCCCAGCAAACACGCATGTCGCTGGTTTCCAATAACCTTGCGAATGTCAACACAATGGGCTTCAAGCGGGATCGTGCCGTCTTCGAAGACCTTTTGTATCAGAATGTTGCGCAGGCAGGTGCCGCGACATCGCAGGATACGGTCAATCCGACCGGGATGAATGTCGGTACCGGCGTTCGAATCGTCGGAACCGAGAAAGTTTTTTCGCAGGGAGCGAATGTCGCCACCAATAATCCGCTGGATGTACTGATCGAGGGCCGCGGTTTCTTCCAGGTCCTGTTGCCGGACGGTACCAACGGTTATACGCGGAATGGTTCCCTGAAAATGGATCAGGACGGCCGTCTCGTCACGGCTGCCGGATATCAGATTCAGCCGGCGATTACGATCCCGAACGGTGTCGAGAGTATTACGATTTCGTCCGACGGCATTGTCGAGGCGAAATTGCCCGGCCAGACGAATCCGGCCACACTCGGCACCCTGCAGATTGCGGATTTTCTGAATCCGGCCGGCCTGCAACCGCGCGGCCAGAATCTGTACCTGGAAACCAAGGCCAGCGGCACCCCGCAGGTGGGGACGCCGGGACTCGACGGACTCGGCGCCCTGCGGCAGGGCACGCTGGAGGGTTCGAATGTGAATGTCGTCGAGGAACTGGTGGCAATGATCCAGACGCAGCGTGCCTATGAGATGAATTCGAAGGCGATTTCCACCGGCGACCAGATGCTGCAGTACCTGAACAATAACCTGTAGTAAACGACAGCACAGGGCCATAAAGAGATGAGTCTATGAATGTATTCAAAACAGGATCTTTGTTTGCTGCGATCGCCTTGCTGAACCCCTAAGGTTGTACGAGCATCGTGGGCGTGAGTCCGGGTGACTATCCGCCGACGCCCCCACAGCCTGTCACGGACGGGACGGGAACAGAGGGCGGTTTGTACATGGCCGACAAGAACCTGGCCTTGTTCAGCGACGTCAAGGCACGCCGCGTCGGCGACATGATCACCATCGTGCTGAACGAGCGCATGCAGGCATCGAAGAGCGCAAGTACCGATGCGACGAAGGATACGACACTCGATACCGGTAATCCGCTGTTATTCGGTTCGGCGGTGACACATAACGGCAAGGATGTGTTGAGTAACAAGTGGGCAACCACGCAGGAATTTGCCGGCAAGGGTTCGAGCAGTCAGAGCAACAGGCTCGACGGTAATATCACGGTGACAGTTGCCCAGGTTTATCCGAACGGCAATTTGCTGGTTCGCGGCGAGAAGTGGCTGACTTTAAACCAGGGTGAGGAATACGTTCAGGTGACCGGCATCGTTCGGCCCGCCGATATCGGGACGGATAACACGCTGCCTTCCTACAAGGTTGCCGATGCACGCATTACTTACAGCGGCAACGGCGCCGTTGCCGATTCGAATCGTCCGGGCCTGCTGGCCCGGCTATTTATCAAGTTATGGCCGCTTTAATCAATGGCACATCCGGGGAACAGGGTTCATGAAGAATACGGAACAAAATAGCCGCAGCCAGATTTTCTGGCTTTTACTGGGCTTTGTGCTGGTTTTCGCCGGTTCAGTCGACGGTGCACGGGCAGAAAGAGTGAAGGATCTGGCGACATTCAGCGGCGTGCGCTCGAACCAGCTGGTCGGTTACGGCCTGGTTGTCGGTCTCGACGGCACGGGTGACCGCACGACCCAGGCGCCGTTTACGACCCAGACTCTCGTCAATATGCTCGAGCGCCTCGGCATTACGCTGCCGAAGGGCATCAATCTGCAGTTGAAAAATATTGCCGCCGTGACGGTTCATGCGGATCTGCCGCCCTTCGCCAAACCCGGTCAGACCATCGATGTGACGGTGTCCTCTATCGCGAATGCATCGAGCCTGCGGGGCGGCACGCTGCTGTTGACTCCGCTCAAGGGTCTCGATGGACAGATTTATGCCATTGCGCAGGGCAACCTGGTGGTCGGCGGTCTCGGGACATCGGGACAGGACGGTTCGAGCATCACGATCAATGTACCGAGCGTCGGGCGCATTCCGAACGGCGCCAGTGTCGAGCGGGAAATACCCAATTCATTTGCCGACGGAGATTTTTTGCAACTGAATCTGAATCGATCGGACTTTACGACGGTGACCAGGCTGTCCAACAGGATCAACGAGATGCTGGGCAGCGGTACGGCACAGCCGATCGACTCGACGACCGTGCGTATCGCGGCACCTGCCTCGGTCGGTGACCGGATTTCATTTGTTTCCGTTATCGAGAATATAGAATTCGTACCCGGCGATGCGCCGGCCCGTGTGATTATCAATTCACGTACCGGCACCGTCGTCATCAGTTCGCATGTACGCGTCATGCCGGCAGCCGTATCGCACGGATCACTGGTTGTCAGTATTACCGAAGACTTCGATGTCAGCCAGCCGCAACCGTTCGCCCGGAAGGGAAATACCGTTGTCACGCCGAACTCGACGATCGATGTGACCCAGGATGAGAGTCGCATGTTCCTGTTCAAGCCGGGCGTCGACCTGAGTGAAATCGTGCGGGCGGTCAATGATGTCGGTGCCGCTCCGGGCGACCTGGTCGCCATTCTCGAGGCGTTACGTGCGGCCGGTGCGTTGCGTGCCGAATTGCTGGTGATATGACGAAGGCAGGCGGTTTCGATAACGGATCATCGCAATGAACCAGACAGGCGCTATCTACAACGATTTCAACGGACTTGCCAATCTCAAGGCACAGGCCGCCGAAAAGTCGCCCGAGGCGACGCGTGAGGCGGCACGTCAGTTCGAAGCAATATTCGTGCAGATGATGTTAAAGAGCATGCGTTCGGCAGGTGCGGTACTCGGGGAAAAACGCGATACGACTTATCAAGAGATGTTCGATCAGCAGGTTGCACTGGAAATGACCCGCGGACGGGGCATCGGAATAGCCGAAATGCTGGTCAGGCAGCTGGGGACGGATTCGGCGAAGGAAAAAGCCGGTCTTGCGCCCCTCGATACCCCTGCCAGCCGCTCCACCCGGCCGACCGTCGAAGCGACTGCGAAACGGGCAGACTGGCGACCGGCGGGACGAGAGGAATTTGTCCGGGATATCTGGCCGCTGGCCGAACACGCCGCGGCCGATCTGGATATCGATCCGCGTACGCTCGTTGCACAGGCTGCGCTGGAGACGGGTTGGGGCCAGAGCCTCATACGCGACAGGGCCGGCATCAGCGGCAACAACCTGTTTGGCATCAAGGCGGATCATCGCTGGGACGGTGAGCGAGTCACTGTCAATACGCTTGAATACGATAATGGATTGCCTGCAAGGGTACGTGACGAGTTTCGCGCCTATCCGAGTTTGCGAGAAGGTTTCGAGGATTATGTGAGATTTCTCAAAGATGATGCCCGCTACGATTCGGTAACGAAAGGCGGCCTGACACCGGAAGAATATGCCGGTTCGTTACAGGATGCCGGTTATGCAACGGACCCGGACTATGCCGAAAAGATCAGGGGAATTGTTAACAGTTTACGGCTGAATGACCTTGTCGGACAGCTAAAGTTTACCGGGGACGGGTCGATAGATTTGTAAAGCAGCGTGCCGGTAGAATCCGGTGCGTTTTTCAGAGTGCATGACGATGTCATTATTTATCAACAACGGGTTATCGGGATTACTGGCCTCGCAAAGGGCATTGCAGACGATTGCAAATAATGTTGCGAATGCCAATACCGACGGTTATGTCCGCCAGCAAACCAATCTTGCGGCAAATCCACTGCAGTTTCAGGGTGGATTCGGTATCGGTACCGGTGTGCGTGTTGACAGTGTCGGACGTGTCTATGACCAGTTTCTCGGAGATGAAGTCAAATCCGCGACGATGGCACAGTCACGTGCGCAGAGTTATAACGACATGGCCCTGAGGCTCGACGGACTCCTCGGCAACCCGGATCTGAATATTACAACCAGTATCCAGAAATTTTTCAATCAGCTCGAAGCGGTGAACCGGGATCCGACATCGACAGTCAATCGTGAGCAGCTGCTGGCGGAGGGTAACGCACTGCAATCCCGTTTCCGGCAACTCGACTCGCAAATTTCCGGCCTGGGCAATGAGATCGATAACCGGTTGCAGCAGTCCGTTAATACGATTAACGATATTGCGGCCAGTCTTGCCGTGGTCAATGATCGCATCGCTTCGACCGGCGGCGGTACGCCAAACGATCTGCTCGACCAGCAAGAGCGCCTGCTGAACCAGTTGGCAGGGCAAATCGATTTCACGAAAGTGACCCAGGACAACGGCATGACGAACATCATGGTTGCCAGCGGTCAACCCCTGGTGCTTGGTGAAAACTCGAACAAATTGGCGCTGATCCCCAATGAGTTCGATCCGTCCAAGCTGGAACTGGCCTATGATGACGGCAGTGGCTTGCAGCCGATTTCAAACCGGATCGCCGGCGGCGCTGTCGCCGGCATGCTGGGATTTCGCAACGAGACGCTGGCCTCGGTGAGTCGCGAACTCGGGCAGGTTGCACTGGGCCTCACCGAGACGCTCAATGCACAGCATCGCCAGGGCACTGATCTGAACGGTCAGCCCGGAAGCGATTTTTTCGCAAATATTTCGCCTTTCACGACAGCCAGTTCCCGTAATACCGGTTCTGCCGTCGTCGGTCTCAGTTTCGGCGATGTTGCGGCTGTCAATGCGAAAGATTACGAACTGCTGTTCGACGGAACCGGCTACCGACTCAGCGATGCATCGACGGGCGGCCCGATTGCGATGAGCGGATCCGGCACGGCCGCCGATCCCTTCATCGCCGAAGGCATGGGAATCGTCATCAGCGGCAGCGCCGCAACCGGTGACCGTTTCCTGTTACAGCCGGTGGCACAGGCTGCCGGATCCTTCTCGATGGAAATTTCCGATCCGACGAAGATAGCGGTGGCCGCATTGCTCACTACCGATTCGGCTTTACCGAATACCGGTAATGCGTCGGTGTCGGGGGCGACGGTGACCGACCCGTCTGCGCCCGGATTGACCCAGCCGGTGCAGATTCGATTCAGCGATCCGACGACTTTCAGCATCTTCGATAGCAGCGGAACCGATCTCAGTGGTCCGTTGGCTTATACAAGCGGTGCGGCGATCGGCTTTAACGGCTGGAGTGTACAGATTACCGGCACGCCGCAGGCGGGCGACCAGTTCACCGTGGCGCCGACCACAGCGGGCAGCGGCGATAACACGAATGGCCTGGGCATGGCAAAGATTCCGTCCACCGGGTATTTCTCCAATGGCCGTTTGTCGGTCGAGGGAATCGGTGCGGCGATGCTGACTTCGATCGGATCGGCAGCCGCGCGTTCGGGCCAGGATCTGATCGTGCAGAACTCGTTGCTGGATCAGGCACAACTCGATCTACAGGGTGTTTCGGGCGTCAATCTCGAAGAAGAAGCGGCGAATCTGCTGAAATTTCAGCAAGCCTACCTGGCTTCGAGCAAAGTCATCGGCGTTGCCAATGATTTATTCCAGACGTTGCTGGCCACAGTGAGATGATATCCCCATGAGAATCTCGACACAGACATTTCAGCAGCAATGGCTAACAGCCATTCATGACCAGCAGTCGGCGCTGGCGAAGATACAGGGCCAGATCAGCAGCGGTAAACGCCTTGCAACAGCGGCGGACGATCCGCTGGGGGCCGCCCAGATCGTCCGCCTGCAACAGGGCCTCGATCGTTTTGACGGTTATACGAAAAATGCCGATACGGCGCGCCGACGACTGAGCCTGGAGGAGAGTACGCTGGGCAAGGTCACCGATGCGCTGGATCGTGTGCGTGAACTTGCGGTCCGGGCCGGCGGCGCAGCCGGCGCGCCGGATGCGCGAGCGGCCATAGCCGATGAAGCACGCCAGATTCTCAGTAATCTTCTGGATCTTGCCAATACCCAGGATGCCGAAGGCCGCTTCCTGTTCTCGGGCAACCAGGTGCACAGCCAGCCTTTTTCCAGGGCCGGCAGCAGTATTACTTACTCCGGAGACGGTGGCACGCGGTCGGAACGTATCGGCGATAACCGGCTGGTTCAGGAAGGCGACCCCGGTTCGGAGGTCTTTCAGAAAATCCTGAACGGCAACGGAACTTTTTCGGTACAGCCCGATGCGGCCAATACCGGGGACGCGTTTTACAGTTCTGCATCCGTGTCCGATCCATCCGCCTGGATCCCCGACGATTACAGCGTACAGTTCAACGGCAACGGTCCGTTCACCTATGAGGTGCGAAATGGCGCCGGTACGGTGATTTCTTCCGGAGCATTCGCGCCGGGTGACACGGTCGCCTTTCAGGGCGCTGCGGTAACGTTCGAGGGCCAGCCCGCTGACGGCGATTCGTTCAATATATCGGCCAGTCGTAACCAGGATATATTCAAGACTGTGCAGAATTTTGTCGACAGCCTGGACAAGTCACTGCAAACGCCGACAGACCATGCGACGGCGCAAAGCGAGCTGAATTCCTCACTGCTGGATATCGACCGGGCCCTGGAAAATATCGGTATTGTCCACAGTCGTGTCGGCACGCGCCTCTCGGTAATCGATGAACAGCTGTTGACGAACTCCGATGTGACGCTGCAGTTGTCCGAATCACTGAGTTCGGTGCGCGACGTGGACTACGCCAGTGCGATTTCCGAACTCCAGTCGCGGTTGTTCAGCCTGGAAGCGGCTCAAAAAACCTTCCAGAGCACCCGGCAGTTCTCTTTATTTAACATTCTCTGAGCGCCATTCGTCGCCCTGACCTGGCCGTATATGGTTAACGGAACCCCTCTGCGTCCGGATTTGTGACAGGGGTCACAAAGAAGGCATACAGATTTTACAGGACCCGCCGATAACACATCCGAAACGCTTAAAGGCCCACAAATAAGATCGTTCGCGATCGTTGCTTTGGAACCGTAAGAGCGTAGGACTCAGAAAAACTGTTTAAGGAGGGCCATCATGGCTGTTTCAGTTAACACTAATATTGCGTCACTGAATGCCCAGCGCAATTTATCGCGTTCAAACGGGTTGCTTCAGACCTCTCTGCAAAGGCTCTCTTCGGGCCTGCGCATCAATAGCGCCAAGGACGATGCGGCCGGCCTGGCCATCGCCAATCGATTCACGACCCAGATCCGGGGCCTGAACCAGGCGGTAAGAAACGCCAATGACGGTATTTCCCTGGCCCAGACCGCCGAATCGGCCCTGGACGAACTGACCAATAACCTGCAGCGGGTTCGTGAACTCGCCGTGCAGTCGGCAAATGCGACGAACTCCGCTTCGGACCGCGCCGCCCTGGACCAGGAAGTCCAGCAGCGTATCGCCGAGATCAACCGTATTGCCTCGCAGACATCGTTCAACGGCCAGAAAGTTCTGGATGGCACCTTCGGTACTGCCCAGTTCCAGGTTGGCGCCAACGTTGGCGAGACCATTTCGGTCAACCTGACTACCGGCGTGCGTGCAAACCAGATCGGCCAGATCGCTACCGAGACCAGCGGCGCCGTCACGGCCGGTGCGATCACGGATGGCGGCGTGACGATTGCCGTTGGATCTGCCGGTGCAGTTTCCATTGGCGCGAGCACCGCCGGCAGCGCCCCGGGCCAGACCGCTGACAGCGCCTATGCGAAGGTCACGGCCATCAACAGCGCCGGTGTCGGCGGATTGACGGCCACCGCTGAGAATACGTCCACGGGCGCTTTCTCGACGATCGATGGCTCGAGCGCCACGGCTGCCTCGACCTACAACCTGAATATCAACGGTATCGATATCTACACCGGTACGGACAACGTGGCCATTGGCGCCTCGCTGACCGCCGCCGATGTCGCCGGCCAGGTCAACCTGTTCTCGACGCAAACCGGCGTATCGGCGAGCGTGTCGGGTACGGATCTCGTGCTGACCTCCAGCGACGGCCGTAACGTCGACGTGACCGAAACGGTTACGCTGGGCGCAGGTGCCAGCGGCACCGGCATCGCGGCTGCCCAGGAAGGTGTCACCCGGGGTACGGTGACGCTGGCCGCGGCCGAGAACATCACGCTCGGCGGGACGGACCTGGCGTCCTTGAATTTCTCCGGCACGTCCATCGCCGTGGATTCGACGACGATCTCCTCCGTCGACGTCCTGTCGGTGACGAACTCCGAAACGGCGATTCAGCGTACCGATGCGGCCTTGACGTCTGTCTCTTCGCTGCGCAGCCAGCTCGGCGCGATTCAGAATCGATTCGAGTCCACGATCGTTAACCTGCAAACGGTTTCCGAAAACCTGTCGGCATCCCGCGGACGTATTCTCGATGCGGACTTTGCCGCTGAAACCGCTGCGCTGACGAAAGGCCAGATCCTGCAGCAGGCGGGTGTGGCTGTATTGGCCCAGGCCAACACGGCACCGCAGATTGCGCTGAGGCTTCTTCAGTAAGATCAGGCGTATCGAGGAACCGGACGGTGATCAGTGACTCTGGCTGGTCTCCGTCCGGTCTCCGTTCCAGCCGGCCAGGGACATCATGGAATACGCGGTTGCGAAAGCGAACTTTGTATCCCCTCGTGTCCGAAATACCTGAATCTGCCGATCTGGCGAATATTCGCTTCCGGCCAATGGAAGCCAATCAATCGACATCGGCAAATGGTACGAGAACGGACCGGCCCGTATTTTCGGGCCGGAAAATATATCCCCGACAATCGGTCGAAGCACAGATGGAAAGCGGCGGCATATTGCCGGTTGGCGGCAAGGATGGTCCGGCGAACCCCGGGCTGCGAAATGCGCCACAGACGGTTCGGCAGGTTCCGACCGCAAACTCTCGAAGTATGCCGCGACCTGCAACCATCCGGGCTCCATTTTTCAATGAGGCGGCGTAGTGGCATGAATCTTGCTTTTAGTTATCCGGACATCATGTACTCGACCTACCCGAGCAGGGTTTTGATATGCAAATACCAACCACCGGCCTGACGGCGACAGGTCTTGGCACCGGGCTGGACATCCAGGGGATTGTCGACAAGCTTGTTGCCGCCGAGCGCCAGCCTGCCGCCAATCGCCTGAATATCCAGGAAGTCCGGGCAAATTCGGAACTCTCCGCGCTGGGCCAGTTCAAGAGTGCGCTGACGACGTTTCAGGATGCCCTGGGAAATCTGACCAAGCTGGAGAATTTCCAGCAACGCTCCGTCAGTGTGGGCAACGATACAGTCTTTACCGCAACGGCAGACTCCACGACGATTCCAGGGAGCTTTGACATCGAGGTGACAGCGCTGGCGAGCGGTCACAAACTCGCTTCCGGGGCGTTTGCGGATATCAACACACCGGTGGGTACCGGAAATCTGACCATTACAGTCAATGGACAGTCAAACGTTATTGCTATTGCCGATCCTGCCAACACGCTGGCGAATATTCGCGATGCGATTAATAATGCGCCGGATAATCCGGGCGTTCTGGCAACGATCGTAAATGCACAGGACGGCGCACACCTTGTCGTATCTTCCCGGGATACCGGTTTGAACCAGGCAATCACGATTGCTGCAAGCGGCGGAGACGGTGGTTTGACGGCGTTTAACTTTGACGCTGCTACCGGCACCGGCGCCATGAGCGAGTTGCAGGCCGCTGCTGACGCCTCTATTGTCGTCAACGGGTTTGCTATCAGCAGTTCGAACAATGTTTTTGTCAACCCGGTCGAAGGCGTGACGATTAACGTGTTGCAGGCCGATCCGGGCGTAACGAACAAATTAGAGATCACACTCGACGAGTCCGCGGCCACTCAATCCGTGCAGACTTTTGTCGATTCATATAACAGCCTTATCGGGACCATTTCTACCGTAACGGCGTTTGATGCCGAGACCGGGGTTGCGGGGCCGTTACTCGGCGACGTGCAGACCCGCGGCGTCAAATCGGCTCTGCGGCGCGAGCTGAGTCAGGTGGTGTCGGATACCGGCGCGGATTTCTCTTCGCTCGCGGAAATCGGCATCACGACAACCGCCAGCGGTACGCTGGAACTGGATCAGACAAAACTGTCCGCAGCGATCAGCTCGAATTTTGACGCTGTCGGCCAGTTGTTCGCCAAAAAGGATGCCGGGATCGCCGTGCGCATGGACGGAATTCTCGCGACCATACTCGATGACGGCGGTCAGATCGACACGCGTGAGGGCACGTTGAAAAACCGGCTCGATCGCATCAAGGATCAGCGCGATCAGCTCGACAGCCGGATCGAACGCGTCCGCGAGCGATTATTGCGGCAATTCAACGCGATGGATGCATTGGTCGGGAAGCTGAATAGTACCAGCAGCTTCCTGACCCAGCAGCTACAAAAACTGCCGGGTGCCGGCGGCGGATGACATCAACGGCTGCCGGCATTTTTTATTCAATGAGAAAAACCGAAATCAGGAGTTCCCGATAGTGAGTTCAGCAAATTTCAATGATGCCATGGGCCATTACCGGGCGACCAATGCTTATGGCGCTGCCGTGTCGAGCGACCGGCTGGAAATCGTGTTACGCATGATGCAAGGCGCTATCGACCGGATTGCCGCTGCACGCGGTCATGTGCAGCGCGATGAGGTTGCGGCCAAGGGCGAACAGATCGGCCGTGCTATCGGCCTGATCGATGGTCTGCGCAGCAGTCTCGATATGGAGCATGGCCGGGAGATTTCTGCCAACCTGGAAGCACTCTATGACTATATGCTGAACCGGTTGATGGAAGCGAGCCTGAAGAACGACCAGGAAGCGCTGACCGAAGTGGCCGGGTTGCTGGGCGAACTCAAATCGGGCTGGGCGACCATGGCGGTTGAATATCGACGTCAGCATCCGAAGCCCGAACAGGTTCCGACCGTCGGCGCCTAGTTTGCACGGAGCAATTATTCATGGCTCTCATTGACCGGATTCTCGATCTGACCGAGCAGGTCCAGCAGTTTGTCGACACCGGCCGCTGGGCCGACGCCGGCACGCTCGAAACCGAGCGCCTGGGGTTGCTGACCGAATTGTTTGCTCGTGAAGGAGGGCCGGAATGTGAGCGGCTGGCACGTGATTTGCTAACCAGAAATGCGCACATGATCGAGAAACTGCAGACTCAGCGTGTTCAGCTGAACGAGGCGACCCGACGGTTGAACGCCGCTCCTCAGATCGTGGATGCCTATCGCTCCAACGCCCCGGCGGTACGCTGGGATGATCCGGTGCGCCGTCGGGTCGGTTGAGCCATGGGAGACCCGGGCGAGCCATGAACGGGACACGGAAAATTGACGCAGAGAGTCGATGCATTCCCAGGCGCCAACCGGCTGGCGCACTCCGGGCTTTCCGGACGCCAAAAAACTGGCGTCTCAGCCGGGAAACCGATCCAGGCTATTGATCTATCGTAATTATCGCTCTTTGGCACGCTTCTTGCTTTATCACGGGCAGGAATCAGTTTTTCATGTGTGCCGATGGAAGCGAACGAAGACAAGACCAGCAAACTCAATGAACTGAAGGCAGCGTTCGAATCCTTCAATTTTGCTTCGAGTGAGCTGCAGACCTCGTACCGGGATTTACAGTCCCGGGTTGCCGGTTTGCAGGATCAGCTGTCGGCGGCCCGCAGAGAACATGCCGAACAGGAATCGCGAAATGCAGAGCAGGCGCGACAATTGTCTGCATTGCTCGAAGCTTTGCCCGGCGGCGTCATCATGCTGGACGAAAACGGTGTCGTGCGGGCCATCAATTCGGCGGCAAGCGATTTTCTCGGTGACCCGTTGCAGGACATCGAGTGGCACCTGGTCTGTCATCGTGCCTTTGATGGCGAAACCAGCGAACAGGGAGATCTGACCCTGGTCGATGGACGACACATCAGCCTGGCGCAGAAAGACATGGCGCCGGAGCCCGGACGTGTTCTGTTGTTGACGGATGTAACGGAAAACCGGAAATTTCAGCAACTGCTCGATCGTCATCGGCGACTGGCGGCGATGGGCGAAATGGCGGCCGCACTGGCGCACCAGATTCGTACCCCGCTGTCAGCCGCATTGCTGTACACGTCAAACGCATCACGCCCGGAATTGTCTGGCGAACGCCGCAGCGATCTGCTGAACAAGGCGACGAACTGTCTGACCGATCTGGAGCAATTGATCAGTGACATGCTGCAATTCTCGCGCGGTGCAAGCCAGGGTGAATCGTCATTTTCCGTCGACGAACTGCTGGCTGCGGTCGATCGTTCGCTGCGACCCATATTGCGCGAAAACCAGGCACTCGAGATTGCCGGGCCCGATTCGCAAATTGAACTGAACGGCAACCGGGAAGCGCTCGTTGGCGCGATTCTGAACCTGGCCAACAATGCATTGCAATCGGCCGGCGATTCGGCCCGGGTGAACATTTCGGTTCGAGTCGTCGGGCTCGGTGTGCAAATACGCGTTGCCGACAATGGTCCGGGGATCTCGCCGGATCAGGCCGGGCAGATTTTCGATCCGTTTTATACGTCGCGACCCGACGGGACCGGCCTGGGGCTGGCCGTCGTTCAATCGGTGGCAAGGTCGCATGGCGGCGATGTCATTCTCGAAGAAGCCGGAATTCCGGGTGCGACTTTCATACTGCAAATTCCCCTCGGGCAGATCCTCCGGGAACAAACTCTCCCCGGGCCTGACGCCGTTAACGGGGGACCGGCTGCGTCAGCTTCGCCGGATACGAAAAACATTTATGCAGAAGGTGCTGTGGCATGAGTCAACGTCCTGTTCTATTGGTTGAAGATGACCTGGTTTTACGCGAGGCGCTGACCGAAACGCTGCGCCTCGCAGGACATGAAGTGCTAACGGCCGAAGACGGGACGGCTGCACTGCAGATCCTGGAGACCAGCGCCGTATCGGCTGTCGTAACCGACTACCAGATGCAGCCCATGAACGGCTATGACCTGCTGCGCAATGTGCGTGAACATCATCTGCAATTGCCCGTTCTGCTGATGACGGCACACGGCACGATCGAACATGCCGTCCAGTCGATGATGGAAGGCGCGACCGACTATCTGGTCAAACCCTTCTCGGCACAGTTGCTGATCGAAAAACTGCACAAGGTCATTCCGGATACGTCGTCTTCGGCTGACCTGATAGCCGAAGATCCGGCGACACTGTCCGTGCTCGATCTGGCGAAAAAAGTGGCGGTGAGCGAGACTACCGTGCTGCTGACCGGCGCGAGCGGCACCGGCAAGGAAGTTTTTGCCCGCTATATTCATCAGCAGTCCGACCGGTCCGGTGGCCCGTTCGTTGCGATCAATTGTGCGGCGATCCCGGAAAGCATGCTCGAAGCCATGCTGTTCGGTCATGAGAAAGGTGCTTTTACCGGCGCTCACCAGTTACGGGCCGGCAAGTTCGAGCAAGCCCAGGGCGGCACCCTGTTGCTCGATGAAATCAGTGAGATGGATATTGGCCTGCAGGCGAAATTGTTGCGCGTACTGCAGGAGAAAGAAGTCGAGCGCATCGGCGGCAAGTCCGCGATTTCTCTCGACGTTCGGGTGATCGCAACAACCAACCGAAACCTCCGGAAGCAGATCGAGGCGGGCAAATTCCGCGAAGACCTCTACTATCGATTGAGTATTTTTCCGATCGATCTGCCCCCGCTGTGCCAGCGGCCGCGTGACATCGAGCCGCTGGCACAGCATTTTATTTCCGGGATCCGCCGTGACGATGAATTACCCATCCGGTTCAGCGACGGAGCGATCGAGCAGTTACAGGCGCACGCCTGGCCCGGCAATGTACGGGAATTGCATAACACGCTGCAGAGAGCCGCAATTCTGTGTACCAGTGGTGTTATCAAGACCCGCGACCTGAGATTTGAATCGCCACCCCCGGTTACCGATGCGCCGGAAACAGTTTGTTCCTCTACGGAGCCCCGGCGACACCTGCATGACAACCTGCAGGTGGTCGAGCATCAGCTGGTTATCGACGCACTCGCTGCCGGTCAAGGGAGTCGCAAGAGGGCCGCCGAGATCTTGGGAATCAGTCCGCGCACCTTGCGCTACAAGCTGGCGAGACTGCGCGAGGCCGGCATATCCATCCCGGGCCGCAAGCAGGCGGTCGCAACAGCCTGAATCCGAATTGAGGAACAGCGATATGAGTAATCTGGAAATAAATCGTGTACTGGCACAGATGCGTACGCTCAACAGCGAACTGCAGCCCAATCGCCAGCCCGAGGAAGTTGCCGGCGCCGATTTCGGCGACATCATGAAACAGGCCGTCGAGAAGGTAAATGAACAGCAACAGATCGCATCAAATATGATGACTTCTTTCGAAACCGGCACGGGTGACCAGAGTCTTGCCGAAGTTATGGTTTCGATGCAGAAAGCCAGCCTGTCGTTTCAGGCCATGACGGAGGTGCGCAACAAGCTGGTCGATGCGTACCGTGAAGTCATGAATATGCCGATCTGATACCGGTTAGTGAAATTGCCGATCAAAGGAATTAACGATGTCTGAAGCAACCCTGCCCTCGACCGGTCCACTGGCCGTATTCGATAACATCCCGGGCTTCCGGCAACTGGCCATACTCGTCGGGCTGGCGCTGAGTATCGCACTGGGCGTAACCGGCGCATTCTGGTTTGCCGAGCCGAACTACAGCCTGCTCTACAGTAATATCAGCGATCGCGAGGCAAGTGAAATCATGGATGTCCTGCGCGGTTCGGAGATTGAATACAAGGTCGATACCAAGTCAGGGGCGATCCTGGTTGCCGAAGATAAAGTTCACGATGCGCGGCTGAAACTGGCTGCCCAGGGATTGCCTAGGGGAACCGGATTCGGGCTGGAAATTATCGAGGGAGAATCGGGGTTCTCCACGAGCCAGTTCATGGAGAATGCCCGGTATCATCACGCGATAGAGACCGAACTGGCCCGGACAATCGGTGATCTGCAACCGGTCCAGTATGCGCGCGTGCATCTTGCCGATACCAAACCATCTGTTTTTCTGCGCAAGAAACAGCAAGCTACCGCTTCGGTCTTTCTGTATCTGTTTCCCGGCCGGACACTCGATAAATCACAGGTCATGTCGGTTGTTCACCTGGTTGCGTCGAGCGTTCCGAACCTGGAATCCGGCAACGTTACGGTTGTCGACCAGCGTGGTCAGTTATTGAATTCGCCCGAAGATGACTCCGAGTTCATGCGCAGTTCGCAGGAGCTCGAACAGGTTCACCAGATCGAAAACAATTACGTCCGGCGTATAGAAGATTTGCTGACCCCGATGGTGGGCAGAGGCCGGGTTCGTGCGACCGTAACGGCACAGGTCGATTTTACGATGCGCGAAGAAACGAAGGAACTTTACGATCGTGACACGGCGGCAATCCGCAGCGAACAGGTGGTGGAGAATCGCCAGATGGCTCCGGGTACGGATAGCGGTATTCCCGGCGAGTTGAGCAATCAGCCGCCGCCGGCCGCACAGGCAGCGGCGACAACGGCTCAGCCGTCTGCCGAAGCAGCGCAGGAGACCGCGGAGCCTGTAAATGAGTCCAAAAAACGTGTCCGCAACTATGAGCTGGACCGTACTCTGAGCCATATCCGGAAACCAACCGGCGGCATTTCCCGCCTGTCTGTCGCGGTAATCGTGGATGACAAGCAGGTTCTTGATGCCAAGGGCAAGGTGACTAGTGAGCCGCTGACGTCCGATGAACTGGCAAATATAGAAACACTCGTCAAGGATGCCGTCGGTTTCGATGAGACACGCGGTGACCGTGTCAGCATCAGCAATGTCGCTTTTTTCGATGAACCTGATCCCGAGCCGCTCGAAGAAGCCGGGTTCTTTTCGGGCATCGGCATGCGTGGCATGCTCAAGCAGATCCTGGGTGCCGCCATGGTGTTACTGATCGGGTTCGGCGTCGTTCGGCCGCTGCTGCGTAGCCTGAGTGGCGCGCTCAGTGCGGCGGGCACGGCAGCCCCGCAACAAGTCGCCGCCGTTGGCGGTACCAGCGTTCCGGTTGCATCGGGCACAGGGGGTTACGTGCCGGATCATCCGCCGCAAGCCGCAAACCTGAGTTATGACGAGAAAATGTCCGTTGCACGCCAGGCGGCCGACCAGAATCCGGAGCGTGTCGCGCAAATCGTAAGATCCTGGGTGCAGTCCGATGGCTGAAGCAGCGAGCATTTCCGGAAGCGAGCGAGCCGCTATCTTCCTGATGTCCCTGAATGAGGCGGAAGCCGCCGAGATCATGCGGCACATGCCTGTCAACGAGGTACAGAAAATCGGCCAGGCGATGGCAACATTGAAAAATGTGTCGCGTGAACAGGCCGATAAAGTTCTCGAAGGATTCGCTTCAAGCGTCGAGACGCAGGCGCCGCTCACCGGCACGTCGCCACAGTCACTGAAACGCCTGTTGTCCAAGAGCCTCGGTGAGGAAAAAGCGACATCGTTGATGGAAAGATTCATCGACGATTCGCCCAAGGGGCTCGAATCCCTGCAGATGATGGACCCGAAAGAGATTACGGAAATTATCCTGCGCGAGCATCCGCAGGTAATCGCAATCGTGCTGGCCGGTCTGGAACCTGAAAAATCCGCAAAAGTGATTACCGAGCTGCCGCGCAAGATGTCGAGCGATATCGTCGAGCGTATTGCAAAGATGCAGGAGATTCCGACGAATGCCATTATCGAGCTCGATAACGTCATGCAGCACCGGTTTTCACAGAGCGTTGGTTTCAAGAGTACGGAAATCGGTGGTGTTCGTAATGCAGCGGAAATTCTTAATATTCTCGACAAGGAGATCGAGCAAAAGGTTATAGAGGAGCTCGACGAGCGGGATCCGCCGCTGAGCCAGGAAATTCAGGACAATATGTTCGTTTTCGATAACCTGCTCGATGCCGATGACCGCGGCATCCAGGCGCTGGTACGCGAGGTGACATCGGAAGTCCTGATCATGGCGCTGAAAGGCGCCGATGAAGGCATACAGGACAAGATTTTCGGCAATATGTCCAAACGTGCCGCCGAATTATTGCGCGACGATCTCGATGCGAAGGGTCCGGTTCGCGTCACGGATGTCGAAGAAGCGCAGAAGCAGATTGTCGCAGCTGCACGTCAGCTCGTTGACGACGGGAAACTCATGATAGGTTCCGGCGGCAATGACTTCGTCTAGGCTGATTCGCGCCGATGCGCTGAACGTCGAGTACGTGGCCTGGAGCGCGCCGGAAGTCGAGGAGGACACGGACGTTGCCAAGCGCGGTCATCCGGACGAACAGATCGATCCGGACCAGTTGCACCGCCAGGCATGGGACGAAGGTTTTGCCGAAGGACGCGCAGCCGGCCTGGCCGCCGGACAGCAGCAGCTGCAAGAGACTGCCAGTTCGCTGGAATGCGTGTTGAATGTACTGGCCCGGCCGCTCGAAGAACTCGATGTCCGCGTCGAAGAAGAACTCATTGCGCTCGTCAAGGCGGTGTCCGGGCAGCTCGTACGACGTGAGTTGAAGCTTGATCCGTCGCATATCGTCGGCGTCATCCGGGAAGGACTCGCGGCTTTGCCGCTGGCTTCCGGAGAACCGGTGATCAGATTGCATCCACAGGATGCTGATGTGGTTCGGCAGTGCCTGGCGGACAACGAGGCGGAACGCGCATGGCACATCGAAGGAGATCCGGTGATGCAACGGGGTGGTTGCGTGATCGTCACGTCCGATTCACAGGTGGATTTCCGGCTGGAGACCCGGTTGGGCCTGGTGTTGGCAACGATGTTCGAAGGTGACAGGGCCGATGACGAACAAGGCTGAGTTACTCAAGGCGGTCGAAAACCGGGGTGTGCGCTGGTCGGGCCAGCTGGGCAAATTACGCGCCCGGGTGCGTGAGCCGGGGACCATCGTCGAGGGTAAATTATCGCGTGCAGCCGGTTTGACGCTCGAGGCGGTTGGCTGTAAAGCCGCAGTCGGTGCCCGCTGCCTGATCGAGAGCAACGATGGCGCCCGGGTCGAGGCTGAAGTGGTCGGATTTGCTAATAAACGCCTGTTCCTGATGCCCACGAGCAATCTGAGCGGCATCATGCCCGATGCGCGCGTCATTCCGATGCGTACCGGGTCCCGTGTCGTCGTCGGCGAAGCATTGCTCGGACGCGTGATCGACGGAGCCGGCAACCCGCTCGACGGGCGAGGCCCGTTGCACTGCGAAGAACAGGTACGTCTCGAGGCCGAGGTCATCAACCCGCTGGCGCGCAAGCCGATTTGCGAGCCCCTCGACGTCGGGGTCAGGACCATCAATTCCCTGTTAACGGTCGGACGCGGTCAGCGCATCGGCCTGTTTGCCGGCAGCGGTGTCGGCAAGAGCAGCATGCTTGCCATGATGACGCGGTTTACCAAGGCCGATGTCACCGTGGTTGGCCTGATCGGTGAGCGAGGCCGGGAAGTCAAGGAATTCGTCGAGGATAATCTCGGTGCCGAAGGCCTGGCGCGATCGGTGGTCGTAACGACACCGGCGGATTGCACGCCGTTGATGCGCATACACGGTGCATGGGTTGCCACGAGTATCGCCGAATATTTTCGCGACCAGGGCAAAAGCGTCCTGCTGTTGATGGATTCGCTGACCCGCTTTGCCCAGGCGCAGCGTGAAATCGGTCTGGCCATCGGGGAACCCCCGGCAACCAAGGGTTATCCGCCCTCGGTGTTTGCCAAACTGCCGCAACTGGTCGAACGCGCCGGTACCGGCGTTTCCGGCAAGGGTTCGATCACGGCTTTTTATACGGTGCTTGCCGAGGGCGACCAGGAAAACGATCCGATTGTCGATGCGGCGCGTGCGATTCTGGACGGGCATATCATGTTGTCGAGGAATATTGCCGAAAGCGGCATCTATCCCCCGATCGATGTCGAGTCATCGGTCAGCCGTTCGATGATCCGCGTCACCTCGTCGCGACACCAGCAATCGGCGCAGCGGCTGCGCGATATTTATTCCTATTATGCAAGGCACCGTGACCTGATGACCGTCGGCGCCTACCAGCCGGGCGGCGATCCGAAACTTGACCGGGCCGTACTGCTCTGGCCGGAGATCCAGGCATTTCTTGCCCAGCCGATGAACGAGTCGGTCTCGCTCGGGCAAAGCATTGCCCAGCTCGACGATTTGATTGCCCGCGACGATTTACAGCTCGGCGCGGACAATGATGCCGGTGACTCCGGACTGAATATTCCGGATCAGCAACAACAAGGAAAGTAAATGAGTCGAAAAAAAGGTTTACAGACGATCCAGACACTTGCCGAGTCTGATGAAACCATGCGTTCGCGCATGGTTTCAAACCAGCGCGCGGCCTTGCGAGTGGAATTGCAACGGCTCGAGCAGCTCGAACGGTACCGCAATGAATATCAGGTCATGAGCAGTCGCTCCGAACAGAGCGTCGGTATCCATTTCATTCGGGGCCGGCGCGGGTTCGTGCAAAAGCTTAACGAAGCAATCGACAATCAGAACCGGATCGTGGTACGCGCCCGTGAACAGCTCGATACCTATCTGGCACACTGGCGCGATGCGCGTGCGAAGGCGCTGTCACTGCAGAAATTTGCCGACCGGGCCGCGGCCCAGGAAGATCTGCGGATCGCGCGCAGAGAGCAGACAGAACTCGACGATATCGGACGCCGCGTAACGGGACACTAGCCCGGGTTGTCAGCCCCGGTGCCGATGTCTCCGATACGATCGTTTCTGGCATGAATATTGCTTTATTAACTGGGACCAACGGAGATTTATCGAACAAACCATTGTGACAGCCGCTCTTGTCAATGTTCTCGTTGCGCCCGATGCGGCGCAAACAGCCGGTCTGACCGGACCGTCCGGTGCGCCGGTCGGTCCGGAAACAGCCGCACGGCCGGGTGAGCCGAAATCATTTCTCGCAGCGATGCGTTCTGTCCAAAACCCGCATGTTGACAGGGATTCCAGCCCGTTATTACCGGCCGATCCCACCGTTGACGGTATTTCCCCTACGGCTCCGGCCACCCTCCCCGACCTGGCCCTGGCCGCACAGCCGGGTTTCCCGATAACCGGTGAAAGACCGGCCGAATTACAGGGTGAGCTGTCGGATGAGGTTATGAGCACCGATAACCCGACCGGTATCCCGCTGCCGCTTACTACTCCGGAGACCGGCAATTTCCTGCCGCCTGTTGCCGCCCGGTCCGAACCGCAGCCGCCGGCGTCGAGTGCCGGCAGCACGACCCGGATGACGCCGGCCGAGGTGATCTTGCGCCAGGCAACGACGGACCCGCTGCCCGGGACTGCAAGGGATGCGACGCGGCAATCGATCGGTGCAGACGGTCAGGCTCGTCATGATGCCGCGACACCGTCGCCTGCAATGAGCCTGGCCGATGATTCGACTGCGCTGCCGCCACCAACCCATGCAACAGCAGGCCAGACACCGCAGGGCGATATGCCGGATTCGGGACATGTCCAGCGAGCCTTCGAGCTGATGATGCACAATGGTTCGGCCGCCGCGCATCGTACATCTGCGACAGCGGACCTGGCGACGATGATCTCCGACCCCGGTCTGAGTCACTTCTCCCAGCCGGCTGCACACACCTCGTTGCAGTCTGCCCCGTTAATCGATTCTCAGCAGTTTCAGAACATGCGCCCGTTGCAGCCGATGGCCAATCCGCAGGTTTTCACGCAAGGTTTGGGTCAGCGGCTGATGGTCATGTCCGAAGACGGCATACAATCGGCCCGCCTGAAATTGCATCCTGAACATCTCGGCACGCTCGATGTCAGGATACGGGTCGAGCATGACACGGCCCAGGTCTGGTTTACTGCCCATCACGGGCAGGCGCGTGAAGCACTCGAAGCGGCGCTGCCCAGGCTCAAGGAAATGTTTGCCCAGCAGGGCATGAATCTGATCCAGGCCGATGTCGGGTCGGGCCATGAGAAACATGGTTCGTACGGGGGATTCGAACACCTGGACGAGATGTTCTCCGGGATCACCGATGACGATTCGGGTTATGGCGTCGAACCGGCCGTACGCGCAGCTATCGCCAGGGTCCCGGAACGGTCCCTGGATATCTACGTCTGACACCCGGCGACCTCTTCCGGCCGGATGTCGCCGGGTGTCAATGGTCTGACGGAAGGCCGGGGATAGCCGGCCAAGATCTTGGCGAATCCTTCCATTGTCTGCCATAAAATTGGCGGGCGACACAAGGCCTGTTTTTAACTCCTTGTTAATACAGTAAAAAAATAAGAAATCAGGGGTTGGCACGCTCTTTGCATTTCTAGTGGTTAGTTTTCCATTGGATGTGTTGATATGGCTGCCAAAGAAAGTGAAGTCACCCGGGCTCCGGCCGAATCCTCGAAAGGCGGGGGCGGGATTGTACAAATCCTGGTTTTCGGCATCGGTCTGTTTATCCTGATGATTCTGAGCCAGTTCCTGTTCGGGATGATGGCTTGCAAGGTTGTACCGGGAATGCTGCCCAGCTGCGCCACCGTTGCGTCTTCGGACGAAGCGGCCGGGGATGAAGCAGATGCAGAAGAGGAGGAGCCACTGGCCCCGCCGATCTATCTGCCGCTCGATCCGCCACTCGTGGCTACCTTCGAAGACAATTCGACAGTCAGGTTCCTGCAGTTGACGCTCGAAGTCATGGCGCGGGATCAGGATGCGATCGATGCGGTACAGACGCATATGCCGGTCATTCGAAACAACCTGTTGCTGTTGATGGGCGGTCGTACGCTCAGTGAGCTGACGAGTCGCGAAGGCAAGGAAGCATTACGTGCCGAAGCGCTCAAAGCCGTGCAAAACGTCCTGATCAAAAATACCGGCAAGCCCGGTGTCGAAGACCTGTATTTCACCAGTTTTGTCGTGCAGTAAGCCAATGAGTTCAAGCGACATACTTTCCGAAGAAGAATCCGAGGCGCTGCGCGAGAGTGACGCCGAGGGGGCTGACGATGCGCCGGTGCCGGCGGATACGGTCCGTGAATTACACGCCGACCACTGGGAACAGATCATTTCCGATCAGGTTCCTGCCCTGGAATCGATCAGTGAACGAATGGTCAGTTTGCTCAAAACCACGGGCCGGAGATTCTTTCGCGATTCTGTCGAGGTGTCGGCAAGTCGCAGTCGCCCCCAGCGATGGGGCGCATATGCCAGGAATCTTGCCGTGCCGATCAGTCTTAATGTTATTCGTATCAAGTCACTGGACCTGAAAGGTGTCATCTGCCTTGAGCCGGATTTTGTATTTACCCTCGTCGATATCTTCTTCGGCGGAAACGGCAACGGCACGAGGTCGATCGATCACGTCGACTTCACACCGATGGAAGTCAGGCTTGTACAGAAATTCGTGTCCGCTGTCGCACAGGACATGAAACAGGCATGGCGGCCGTTTATGGAACTGGATATCGAAATGGGCGCCTCGGAAACCAACCCGATTTTTGCCTCGGTTGCCGCCGGCGCGGATCCGGTCAGTGTTTCGGGATTCAAATTTACACTGGGAGACAAGGAGCTCGGCATGGAAATCGTGTTGCCGGCAAAAATTGTCGAGCCGATCAGGTTCCTGCGTGATTCGGCCGGCCTCGAAGGTACGACGGCAGATTCGGAAAAATGGCAAAACCGCCTGCGTGAAGACATGCAGGATGCGGATATGGTCTTGCGCGCGACGCTGACGGAAATGCAGATCAGCTTGCGCGAGCTGGTCATGGCCAAGCCCGGCGACGTGATTCCGACGGATGTGCCGTCGAACATAACTATTTATGCCGGCCGGCAAGCATTGATGAAGGGCACATTTGGAGTGTCGAAAGGGCAAAACGCCGTGCGCATTATTGAGCCGGTTAATCGGCGTTTGATAGGAGAGAAATATGGACGACGTTGAAAACATTGACCAGGAAGCCAAAGACAATGCGCCGGCACAGCCTGCTGCGGGCGATGAGGAAGGTTTTCAGGCTGCAGCGTTCCAGGAAGTGCAGCCGGCTTCCGCCGGTGAAGTGGTCGAGGGTCAGCCGAACATCGACGTCATCATGGATGTGCCCGTCACGCTGTCACTTGAAGTGGGACGGACAAAAATGACTGTCGGCAATTTATTGCGCCTCAGGCAGGGCAGCGTCGTCGAACTCGATCGCCTCTCCAGCGAACCACTCGATGTTCTGGTGAACGGACAGCTGGTCGCGCATGGCGAGATAGTCGTGATCAATGACAAGTTCGGCATTCGGCTCATCGATGTTCTTTCGCCGATGGATCGTCTGAGCACATAGTGTCCTGAGACACCTGATGATGTCACATGCAAGGATGAAAACTGCAGCTATCGGCATATTCCTTCTGTTCCTGGCATTTCTGCTGGGTGCCGGGGACGCTTTCGCCGTTGAGACGGCGAAGGATGCTGCGACCAGCCCGACCGGCGTGACAAACACGAATCTGTGGGCGCCGACATTGAGAATGATCATGGGACTCGGCGGTGTGCTGGCCCTGCTCGGCATCCTGGCATTTGCTGCGAAACGCCTGCGTCGGGGCAATGCATTCAAGAGCGGCATGATCGAGATTGTCAGCGGCGTATCGCTTGGCGGACGGGAAAAAGTTGTTTTGCTGCGGGTCGGCGGCGATGAAGTACTGATCGGCATGAGTCCGAGCGGTATGCGCCCCCTGCACGTTGTACGGCACGCCGAGGCGAAGCAAGCCGAGCCGGCCGAATTTGATACCTACATGGGAACCTTCGACTCATGAAACGCGACGTCATGAAATTTATTCCGCTGATCGTCCTGGCCCTGTTGTTGGTGCCCGGACTCGCCGGGGCCGATGTCGGCATACCGGCCGTTTCCATTGTCGACGACGCCAGCGGAAATCAGACCTGGTCTGTCAGCATCCAGGTTCTGATGCTGATGACGGCGCTGACTTTTCTGCCCTCGGTGGTGCTGGCTGCAACTTCATTTACGCGTATCGTCATTGTTCTGGCAATTCTTCGCCAGGCCATCGGCATGCCGCAAACGCCGCCGAATCAGGTATTGATCGGCCTGGCGCTGTTTCTGAGTTTCTTTGTCATGAGCCCGGTGCTGAACCAGGTGTATGACAACAGTCTCGAACCCTACCTGGAAGGTACGATCGAATTCAGTGAAGCGGCCACGGCGGCACAGGCGCCCATGCTCGAGTTCATGCTGAGCCAGACACGCGAACCCGACCTCGCACTGTTTGCCGGGCTGGCCGGAGACGATGCCTATCAGACGACCGATGACGTGCCACTGACAGTTCTGTTGCCGAGTTTTCTGACCAGTGAATTGAAGACGGCATTCCAGATCGGATTCCTGATATTTATTCCGTTTCTGATTATCGATCTCGTGGTATCGAGCGTTCTGATGTCCATGGGCATGATGATGCTGTCGCCGATGCTGATTTCTTTACCGTTCAAAATAATGCTGTTTGTGCTCGTTGACGGCTGGGCGTTGCTGATTGGCACGCTGGCCGCGAGTTTCGGCAGCTAGGAGCCCGGGCTTATGACACCTGAAACCATTCTGACCATTGCGACCCAGTCGCTGACCGTCGCAACGATGCTGGCTGCGCCCCTGTTGCTCAGTGCCCTGGCTACCGGCGTCTCGGTCGGTGTCCTGCAGGCGGCGACGCAGATCAATGAGCAGACCCTGAGCTTTATTCCCAAGCTGCTGATACTCGTCGTTGCGCTGATGGTCGCCGGGCCCTGGATGTTGCAGGTAATCATCAATTATACGCAGACCCTGTATACCTCGATTCCACAGATGATCGGCTGAAGAGCAGCTAACGAACAGGACACATCATGCTGACGGTATCTCAAATTGCCGATACGCTTCTCGCGGTAATGTGGACGATGCTGCGCGTTTCGGGTGTCGTGATGATAGCTCCCCTGCTTGGCGCGATATTTATTCCCGCCCGCATACGGATCCTGATCGGACTCGTTCTTGCCGTTGCCATGCTGCCTGTCGTTGGCAAGCTGCCGACATTTTCTCCGCTCAGTGCGCTCGGTCTGTATACCATTGCCCAGGAGCTTATTATCGGCATTGCAATCGGATTTATTCTGAAGCTGGCGGTCGAAGCCGCCGTGTTTGCCGGACAGGTCATCTCGATTGGCATGGGCCTGAGTTTTGCAACTGTTGTCGATCCTCAGCAGGGCGGAACCCCGTTGCTCGGCCGGTTTTATATCATCATCGCAACGTTGCTGCTGCTCTTCTTTAACGCACATCTGGCCCTGATCCAGATCGTTGCCGACAGTTTCTCCCTGATTCCTGTCGGGTCGAGCGGTATCTCGGCGGCCGAGGCGAGGCAAGTGGTCGATTTTGCCTCGTTGATGTTTGTCGGAGCGATGCAACTGGCGTTACCCGCCGTGGTTGCAATCCTGATGGTTAACGTTTCATTTGGCGTGATCAGTCGCGCGGCGCCGACTCTGAACCTGTTTGCGGTCGGTTTCCCGATTACGCTGATGACCGGTTTTCTGATTATGATCATGGCGACGCGCAATCAGGGTGTTGTCTGGGAAGCCCAATTTACCGCAGCCCTGACGGCCATTTCCAGATTGCTCGGAGGCGGTTGAGCATGGCCGAGAACGAGCAACCGCAGGAAGAACGTACCGAGCAAGCGACTCCCAAGCGCCTCGAAGAGGCGCGCAAGAAAGGTCAGATTGCCCGTTCGAAAGAACTGAACATGACGTTTGTCATGATCGCCGGTTCGGCCGTTTTGTATGCCGGCGGCCCGCAGCTGGGCGAGTTTTTCATCGGCCTGATGAAAAGCCGCCTGAGCTTCGATGCCTCCTGGTTGAAAAATCCCGACATGATTCTGGTCGGTTTTTCCGAGGCGTGTCTGAGCGCCCTGGTCGCATTCACCCCTTTTCTGCTGCTGGCCTTCATTGCCGCGATACTCGGCGGCGTGGCTATTGGCGGCTGGTCTTTCAGCGTGGCGCCGATGGCGCCGAAGTTCAGCAAGCTGGATCCGATCAAGGGAATAAAGCGCCTGTTCGGTGTCCGGGGGCTGGTCGAAACAGTCAAGGCCATTGCGAAGGCTTTCGTTGTCAGCGCCTGTGCCATTGCATTCCTGTTATATGCGCGCACCAGCATTCTGAAGCTGAGCGTGACGTCATACCATGCGGCAATCGGCGCGGTCGGCTCGCTCGTCATGACGATTTTGCTCATCTGCAGCGGTTCGCTGATCCTGATTGCACTGATCGATGTTCCGTTTCAGATCTGGAATCACGCAAAGCAGTTGCGCATGACGCGCAAGGAAATACAGGACGAGATGAAGGAGACGGAGGGTCGTCCCGAGGTACGCAGCCGAATTCGCTCGCTGCAACAGGAAGCTTCAAATCGCCGGATGTTGCAGGATGTGCCGGACGCCGATGTCATCGTAACCAACCCGACGCATTTTGCCGTCGCGCTGAAATATGAAGACGGCAATATGCGCGCGCCGGTCGTGCTGGCCAAGGGTCAGGACCTGATGGCCCAGCGTATCCGGGAGATTGCCGCAGAAAACCGTATCGCATTTTTCGAGGCGCCGCCGCTGGCGCGTGCCCTGTACTGGACAACCGATATCGGCGCCGAGATACCCGCACAGCTGTATCTGGCCGTGGCCCAGGTGCTGACATACGTGTTCCGTCTGCAAAGCGCGATGGAAGGCCGGGGTGACTGGCCGGATCGTCCCACCATCCATGTCGATGCGGATCTGGCCGAGCGGCCGAAACCCGGATCGAAAGACCACAGCCGGATGCACTAACCCGAGGTTCGGATGAGTACACAACAGACAAACGCGTTATCGATATTGAAGACGATTGTCACGAACGGCGCCGGTATTCCGGTCGTGCTGCTGGCGATGCTGGCCATGATCGTATTGCCGCTGCCGCCAATGCTGCTCGACACGCTGTTTACCTTCAATATCTGCCTGTCGTTGATCGTTATCCTGGCTGTCATGTATGTCCTGCGGCCGATCGATCTGGCTGCCTTTCCGACCGTATTGCTGGTTGCGACATTGCTGCGTCTTGCACTGAATGTTGCGTCGACACGGGTCGTTTTGCTCGAGGGTCATACCGGCCCGGGCGCTGCGGGCAAAGTCATCGAGGCTTTCGGTGAATTCGTTGTCGGCGGCAACTACGCGGTGGGTATCGTCATTTTTGCCATTCTCGTCATCATCAACTTTGTCGTCGTGACCAAGGGCGCGGGGCGGGTATCGGAGGTCAGTGCCCGGTTTACCCTCGATGCGTTACCCGGCAAGCAGATGGCGATCGACGCCGATCTCAATGCCGGCCTGATTACACAGGAAGAAGCGGTCGAGCGGCGTGGCGAGATTCGTGCCGAGGCCGATTTCTACGGCGCCATGGATGGTGCGAGCAAATTCGTGCGCGGTGACGCCATCGCCGGTTTGCTGATTCTGTTCATCAACCTGATTGGCGGCATGCTGATCGGCATCGTACAGCACGGGATGGGCGCTGCCGACGCTGCCGAAACCTATGCGTTACTGACGATCGGCGACGGTCTGGTCGCACAGATTCCGTCACTGCTGCTCGCGACCGCGGTCGCCCTGATCGTCACGCGTATGTCGCGTTCCGAGGACATGAGCACCCAGATGCTCAGCCAGTTACTCGGTGACCGGCGCGTTCTTCGCGTGGTAGCCGGATTGCTGGGCCTGCTCGGCATTGTTCCCGGCATGCCGAATGTTGCGTTCCTGGCCATGGCCGCCGTCTGTGCCGGGTTTGCCTGGTATCGCGACCGCCAGCCCGAACCCGAGCCCGAGCCCGACGAAGAGAGTGTCGAACCCGATCCGGTCGATACCGAGGCGGTCCGGGAGCTGAGCTGGGACGACGTCGGTGAGACGGATGCCATTTCGCTCGATGTCGGTTACCGGCTGATACCGCTGGTCGACAAAAATCAGGACGGTGAACTGATGAGACGCATCAAGGGTGTGCGCAAACGCCTGTCCGAAGAACTCGGTTTTCTGATTCCGCCGGTGCGTATCCGCGACGATCTGGATCTGCCGGCCAACGGTTACCGGATCAGTCTGACCGGATCGCCGGTCGCAACGGGTGAAATATTTGTCGATAAAGAACTGGCGATTAATCCGGGTCACATAGAGGACACGATCGACGGTATCGCAACGCATGATCCGGCATTCGGACTCGAGGCCGCGTGGATCGAGCCGGTTCAGCGCGAGGATGCCCAGGCCCGTGGTTATACGGTTGTCGATGTGCCGACTGTGATCGCGACGCATATCAGTAAATTGTTGCAGGAAAATGCACACGAATTGTTCGGGCATCAGGAAGCTCAGGAACTGATCGATCGCCTCGAAAAGCAGTCGCCGAAACTGGTCGAGGAGCTCGTGCCCAAGACCCTGCCGCTCAGTTGTATCGTTCGCGTACTGCAGGAACTGCTGCGCGACCAGATTCCGATCAGCAATATGCGCGCGATTGCCCAGACGCTGGCCGAACACGGCCGCAATACGCAGGATCCGGAAACATTGGTCGGTTTCGTCCGCGTTGCGCTGGGCCGTTCGATCGTGCAGCGAGTCAGCGGGGGTGCGGATGAATTGCCGGTGATCACGCTGGAACCGCAGCTCGAAAATATTTTGCAAGAGGCATTGAACGGCGGGCCCGGATCGGGAACCGCCATCGAACCGACGCTGGCCGAGAAAGTGCAGGAACAATTGTCGGTGACGACGCAGCAGCAGGAGCTTGCCGGCGAGCCGGCCATCCTGCTCGTCGCGCCGGGCCTGCGCGCATGGCTTGCCCGTTTCCTGCGGTTTTCCGTGCCGAGCCTCAAGGTACTCGGCTATAACGAGGTTCCGGACAGCAAGCGTATCAGGCTGGTTACGGCGGTCGGAGCCTGATCTGCACCGGTTAAAGAATTACATCGATGAGGAAGAGTGAGTCATGAAAATCAACCGATTCAAGGGTACGGACATGCGCGATACGATGCGCCTGGTGCGGGTTGCGCTGGGTCCGGATGCGGTGATCCTGGAAACCAATCGTGATGATGACGGTGTCGAGATTGCCGCAGCGGTCGATTTCAATCCGGTCGAATATCGCCGCTTGCAGGAGTCCGGCCAGCACATTCCCCGGTTCGCCGACCGAACGGTTGACGATCGACCGGCTCCCGGTGAAGCGCTGGACGATCCCGAACCGGTTGTCACCCCGGAAGTACAGCGGATCGAAGCCGAGGTGGAAAATATCCGCTACCTGCTCGAGGCGCAGCTGGCACGGCTCGTCTGGGATGATAATGCCCGCCGTAGTCCTGCCCAGGCCGGTATCATGCGTAATCTCGCCAAGCTCGGCATCGAGCCCGATGTCGTATCCGGGTTACTGCACCGAATGAGTGCAGACGGGGAGACGGACAGCGGTTGGGCCGTAGCGCTTAAATATCTGGCCGAAGCGCTCGTGACGAGCGAAGAAGACCCGATCTGTCGTGGTGGAAGGTTCGCGCTGGTCGGTCCGACCGGTGTTGGCAAGACAACGACTATTGCCAAGCTGGCTGCCTGTTATGCGATGCGCCATGGCCGGGACGGTATCGCGTTCGTCACGACTGACGGTTATAAAATTGCCGCCCGCGAACAGCTTGAAACCTTCGGCGGCATTCTCGATGCACCGGTCTATGAGGCAACCGACAGCAACAGCCTCGGGACGGTTTTGCGCGGTCTGTCAGACAAGAGCCTCGTACTGATCGATACGGCCGGCATGGGCCAGAAGGACGTTCGTCTGGCCCGGCAGCTCGGTTGCCTGTCGCATGCCGATGCGGATATCGAAGTGCTGCTGACGTTGCCGGCCAATGCACAAAGCGAGTCGATGCAGGAAATCGTTTCTGCGTTCAGTGTGGCACACCCGTCGGGCTGCGTTTTGACCAAGATCGATGAAGCCGCGTCACTGGGCGGCGCCTTGTCCACGCTTATCCGCTGCGGGTTGCCGCTGGCTTATGTCACCAATGGCCAGCGCGTGCCCGAAGACCTGCATTTCGCGCATCCGCGTCGGGCATGGCTCGTCAAGTCCGCAGTCGAGTCGCTGAACCGGCGCGAGCAGACAGTGAACGATGAATTTATGGCCCAGCATTTCGGGGAGATCTTTGCCAATGAATGCGCCTGATACAGTCACTTTTCAGCAACGTCCGTCCGGCGACCAGGCTGACGGTTTGCGGCGTTTGCACCGGCAAAAGCCGATCAAGGTCATCGCGGTTACCGGCGGCAAGGGCGGCGTCGGCAAGTCGAGCATATGCGCGAACCTGGCGGTCGCCATGTCAATGCTGGGACGTCGCGTCATGCTGCTCGACGGCGATCTCGGTCTGGCGAATATCGATGTCATGCTGGGCCTGCAGCCGAAACTGACGCTGGCAGACGTCATACACAATGACGAGGCGCTCGAAGACGTGATTATTACCGGACCGGAAGGTATTGCAGTTGTTCCCGGTGCGTCCGGCCTCAGTGAGATGGCCAACCTGTCGCCGGCCCACCACATAGGCATTGTCAATGCTTTTTCCGAACTGACGCAGGATGTCGATACATTGCTCGTCGATACGGCAGCCGGTATATCCGACGGCGTACTGCGTTTTTCCGAGGCTGCCCAGGAAGTACTCGTCGTCGTGTGCGATGAATCGACATCGATGACCGACGCATACGCGATCATGAAACTGCTGAGTACCGAGCGTGGCGTATCGCGGTTTCGCATTGTGACCAACATGACGCGTGCCGGCGGCGATGGCAGTCGATTATTCGAAAAGTTGCTGCGCGTCACAGATCGATTCCTCGATGTGACGCTGAATCACGCCGGGTCCGTGCCTTATGACGACCGGGTCTGGCGCTCTGTTCAGCTGCAAGTGCCCTTTATTACGGCATTTCCGGGCTCCCGGGCGTCATCCGCATTAAAGAAACTGGCCGTTACTGCCGATACATGGGATGTACCTTCGGTGGCGCGCGGCAATATCGAGTTTTTTGTCGACCGGTTGCTGCGATTCCGTAACTCGGGGGAGATGGCGGTCGCATGAGCGCAACGTCCGCCTACGCAGTCAACGAACAGGCGTCCCGCGAGACGCTCGTTGAACAGTATGCGCCGCTGGTGAAGCGGATTGGCATGCACCTGCGTGGACGGTTGCCGGACAATGTCGAGCTGGACGACCTGATCCAGGTCGGATTGATGGCATTGCTCGAGGCTGCCAGGCATTACTCGCCTTCGAAGGGGGCGAGTTTTCAGACGTATGCGAGCATACGAGTGCGTGGTGCGATGTTGGATGAAGTGAGAAGCAATGATTGGGCGCCGCGGTCCGTATACCGGACGCAGCGCCAGATAACCGCGGCGATCAGTGCCGTGGAGAATCGCACCGGCACCTCGGCAAAGCCGGAGGCGATTGCCGACGAGCTCGGTGTTTCGCTCGACGAGTATTTTCGCATGCTGTCGGCGACTGCGACGGCACATATGTTCAGCCTCGATCAGAGTGAAATGGCTCCCGATATCGTTGCACCGGCTTCGTTGCGTGACGGCGAGGATCCATGCAGGCAGCTCGAATCCGATGAATTTCGCGATGAAATTGTCAATGCCATCAAGTCCTTGCCGGAGCGCGATGCATTGGTGTTATCGCTGTATTACGACGATGAACTGAATTTCAAGGAAATCGGCGCCGTGCTGGGCGTCAGCGAATCCCGGGTTTGCCAGTTGCACAGTCAGGCGCTGGCCAGGGTTCGTGCACGGGTCAGCAAATCCGCCGAATCCGCTGCAAAGCGGTCTGCGCCTGGCGGGCGCCGGGCCGGGGAGGTAATGAGCTGATGGATCCGCTAAATCCGGTCAAACCGACATTTCCGAGCCCGAATATGCGCAGTTCCGGTAAAAAAGTAAAAAGACGTGAACCAGGTACGGGTGGAGATTTACGGAAACAGGATAATCCGGAGCGAGAGCGAAAGAAACCGGCCTCCGGCGATCACCGGGTCGATGAATTAGCTTGATGGAGAATGACACATGAACAGTCTGGCCATGATATTCGCAATTGCATCCGTCGCGACGTCGGGTATTGCGTTGCTTGCGATTCGACGGTTCCGACTTGCCGATTTGCGTTGTGTTCATCTCGAACAACTGGTCATCGATGCCGAGCGACGGATCGGTGACATCGAGGAGCGGATCTCGCTGCTTGCCAGAGACGGCAAGACAACCGGCCGGCGCATAGACAGGCTGGTGGTCGAGCAGGGCCGTCGGACGCCAGGACCCCGAAAGAACGGGTTTGGCGAGGCGATTGCCCTGATCAGGCACGGCGCCAGCGCCGATCAGTTGATTGACACTTGCGGCATCAGCCACGCCGAGGCTCGCCTCGTCGAAACACTGTACAGGCAGGATGTATCGAAAGCGGCCTCTGCACCGAACAAGTTTGTGCTCGTCGATGCACATCTCGAGGCAGCCGAACACAGGTCCGAAAGTTAAAGGACGGATTGGAGTCCGAGCGATGGCGGCTATACCAGATAAAATTATCGAACGTCTACAGACGTGTACAAATTTTCCTTCGCCGCCACCGGTAGCGCTGAAGGTAATCGAACTCGCTCAGGATCCCAATACGGATCTGCGGCTCGTCGCCGATACATGCAGCGGTGATCCCGCCATAGCGGCGAAAATCATGAAGATCGCAAATTCGGCTTTGTATGGCAGCCGCCGGGAAAGCACGAATCTGCGGCAGGCATTGATTGTACTCGGCCTCAATGCAACCCTGACGCTGGCATTGAGTTTTACGCTCGTGTCGAGTTTGCGGCGCGATCCCCCGAAAGGATTCGACTTTCTCGGTTACTGGCGTCGCGCCATTCTCGCGGCCACCTGGGGAAAATTGCTGGCGACGGAGCTGAACCAGCCTTTTGCCGAAGAGGTATTTATCTCCGCGTTATTGCAGGATATCGGCATGCTGGCGATGGACCGGATCACACCCGAGACCTACAAAGATATTTCGCCGTTACAACTCGATCACGGCAAACTGGCGCAGCATGAGATCAACCAGGTCGGTGCGGATCATGCGGCTATCGGCGGGTGGCTGCTCGACAGCTGGAATATGCCCGATCAACTGGTGCGTGCGGTTTGGCACAGCCATGACATCGAGGCGGACGATGTCGAGTCCGAGCGGCGTATCTATATTCGTATTGTTGCGATGTCAGGCCAGCTTGCCGATGCGTGGGTATCGGGCGGTGACGAAGTGACGTTGCAACGGATGGCAGTGATGGCCGAGAAATATCTTGGCATTATTCCCAATCGCCTGGCCGAGATGTTCCAGGTAATCAGCGAGCAGTTGCCGGTCGCGGCCGAACTTTTTGAAATGGACCTGTTCGATGATGCGCAACTCACCGAAATCACCGATGCAGCGCGCGAGATCCTGATGATCCGGAATCTGCATGCCTTGTCCGATGCCGTCGATCTGCAGAAGAAGGCTTCGATGCTGCAATCGGAGAATGTCGTGCTGCGCCAGGAGACGACACTGGACGGGTTGACCGGGGTGGGCAACCGACGGTATTTCGAAGACTCGCTGACGAAAGAATTCGAAAGTGCGGCCCGTCACAAATGGCCGTTGAGCCTGATATTTGTCGATATTGATTATTTCAAGGAAATTAACGACTCGCACGGCCACCCGGCCGGTGACGAGATTCTTCGCGAGATTGCAAAAATGGTTACCCGGACGCTGCGCTCGGAAGATATCGTAGCGCGTTATGGCGGCGATGAATTCGTCGTATTGCTGCCCGGCAGCGACAGTGAGGCGGCCGGCAAGGTTGCCGGTCGGCTCGTGTCCCAGGCAGCCGGTTGCGGCGCCTCGATCGAGGGTGCCGAAATTCTGCCGACCCTGTCCTTGGGCGTCGTGACGATGGACGGGTTAAATAATTTCGCCACCCCGCAGGATCTGCTGGCCGCCGCCGACCAGGCCCTGTATCACTCGAAGAAAGCGGGGCGAAACCGCCATACCTGCTATGACCAGATCAAGGCTGCCTGAGCGGAACCTGCATGGATGCCGCCATGGTGTACCTGGCAGCCGGACAGGCAGCGAGTCAGTTATTGCCCGGCGCTGATCTTGTAGCGCTTCATCTTTTCAGCCAGCGTAGTACGGCCGATTTGTAATTGTCTCGCCGCCTTTGCCGTGACGCCATTTGCTTCATGCAGTGCACGGCGAATCAGGGCAATTTCGACATTTTCGAGATAAGTTTTCAGCGGTACACCTTCGAATGGCAGATCGAAATCCTGGGGCTGTGGCCCCGAAGCCCGGGTAGAGACGACATTCTTCAGGTCCGACTCGCGCAAATCCGCATTCGCCGTGTAGCGAGAGGGCAATTGTGCGATATCTACCGTGTCACCCGGATATAGAACGCACAGGCGTTCGATCAGGTTGCTCAATTCACGGATATTCCCCGGCCAGTCGTACTGTTTGAGTATGCGAATGGCGCCGGGGGTAATCCGGATGGGCCGCGCATTCGATGCGGCGCAGCGACGCAGGATATTCTCGGCAAGAATGTCGATATCTTCGGCGCGTTCCCTGAGCGCCGGTAATTCGACCGGGAACACGTTCAGGCGATAGAACAGGTCTTCACGAAACTGGCCATCGAGAATGGCCTGCTCCAGGTTGCGGTGGGTTGCCGCGACGATGCGCACGTCGCAAGAGCGGCTCCGGTTACTGCCGACTCTTTCATAGACCCGTTCCTGCAGGACTCGCAGAAGTTTGACCTGCATATTCAGGCTCATGTCGCCGATCTCGTCCAGAAACAGCGTGCCACCCTCGGCCACTTCGAAGCGGCCCAGGCGGGTTGCGATCGCTCCGGAGAAAGCGCCCTTTTCATGGCCGAATAATTCGCTTTCGAGCAGGTCTGCGGGGATGGCGCCGCAATTGACCGGAACGAAAGGCTTGTTTCGCCGTGGCGACAGTTCGTGCATGTAGCGTGCCGCCCATTCCTTGCCCGTGCCCGATTCTCCGGTGATCAGGACATTGGTCGTGAACTCGGCGACCTGTTCGATCAGTCGTCGGACATTGGTCATCCGGTGGCTCGTGCCGGTCGGGAAATACGGCAGGTCTGAATTTTCGGGTAATGCATCGCCGCCGCTGCGGCGGGTCGCCGGCGCCTCCGCGCACGATTCGACAACACCCGGGTCAGTGTGTGCCGCATTTGCCGGTAATCCCATGGCTTGACTCATACCCCTCTCCCTCTGCGCCCGGTTGACCCAATACAGCCGGAAGCGCCAGAAATCTGTCGGATTGAGTGAAATCGCTCAAAACAATGTCCCGACAGCCCGGAACCTGTCACAGATCATTGATTATTTTTCCTTTCAAGTCAATAAGCTGGAATGATTTACTCAATTATAACTAAGGGTTGGACATAACGGTCCATGCCAATGTGTCAACAAACCGTCAGTATGCGCCCTGTACCGGCAACTGTGATGCGGGCCCAAAGTGACAACTCGGCGGGGTGCTAGGATTCGTGCATGAGCAGGTTATCGCATGGACATGAGGGTGGGTTGTTGCAGGGCCGGTGTGTCCTGGCGGTTCTGACGGTTGTCGCGGCAGGGATGGTGGGCTTTCCTGTAGCTGCCGACGAACCCGCCGAAAAGGTCATTGCCCAGACACCGGGAACCAGCTATACCCGGTCGGCCCCGACCGGGTGGCAGAGTCAGACCCGGCACGAAGACCCGCACGAGAAAATGCCGCGGCCGGTCTCGGAGTTAACGATTCGGGCCTATGAAGGATTCACAAGGCTGCAATCGTATTACGGCGATGAGCCGGCCTACGGCGTCGATGTCACGGCTGAAATCGAGAAGTGCCCGGATGGTAATGACCGCATCAGGGCGCTGAATATCGGCGGCTGGTTATATGCGGTGGACGGTGACTGCTCGGACAATCACCGGGGCAAGCGAGCTGGCGTGTCCCGGGAAGGACCGGAAAACGATACACCGCCACCGGGCGAGGCGGTGATGCGTTGCGATCCGGCAACCTGGCGATGCCGCACGATCGATCGCTAGATTCGCGCTAGATTTGTTGATTGCTCCGTCGCTTGATCCATGTCAGCAGGCACAGGGCGGATCCGAACATCCAGATCGAAGCGGGCAGTGGCACAGCGGTCGTTTGTGCCTGTGAAATCGTCAGCACTCGAATTTCATTAATATTTTTTCTGGCGACGGTCTGAAATTCCAGCGTACGTTGATCGGGTAAAATATTGAACCAGTTTTTGGACCCTCTCAGTGAGAAACCGCGTTTCTCGCCGAGTCCGGCGTAAGTTGTGCCAACGGCCCCGAGCAGCACATCGGTCATGACAAGCTTTTTCTGCCTGAAAAGAAGACCTGCTATATCCGTGTCAAAAGTAATCGAACCGGTGAAGATGGTTTTTTTACCGGATGTGTCTGCATGCACGATAAAACTGTCAAAACTGCCCGGTGCGAGGGTGCCTGACCAGGAAGACCGTATGCTCCGTTTGCCGCTGTTATACGTACCGGCAGCATTATTCTGGAAAGGAATGACATCGACTGACAGCGGGGCGGTCAATGAGATATTGCTCTGCTCCGCCCATGCGAAGGCATGTTTTCCGGAGACGAGGTTCCCGGTACCAGCATCTGCCGGGGCTGCGGACAATAACAGGATATCGCCGCTGACTGTCATTGCTGTCGCACTGGAGAACTGCAGCAGGAATGTAATTAGTGTTATCAGGTAAATACGCATCGGTTTCACCTCCTGTCGGCTCTTGTGCCGGTTGCCTGGAAAGCCTGTTCGGGCACCCGGCAAACTTCTGGATTCAGACTATCGGGGAATGGACGGAATCGCGACGAGGCCGGTCACAAAAACGGAAGTTCTCAACAGCCTGTCTCTGTTTTACATAACGTTACATAACGGGTCGACCGTCACTTTTTTCTGCGGCGGGCTGTCGACCTGCAGGAGCCGGGCCGGCAGGAAATTCGATGATTTGACGGTCACTTTCGACGAGTTCGACGATGCGGGTAAGGCTGCCGTTCAGGCCCGATTTGAGTATGTATCCCGCTGCATTCAGATGATAGGCATCGAATTTATCCCGCTCGTCGTTCGAGGTTGTCAGAATGAATACGATGAGATCGCACAGGTCTTCGTCTGCACGAATGCGGCGCAGTAGTTCCAGGCCCGACATCCGCGGCATATTGATGTCCAGCACGACCAGATCGGGTCTTGGATGCCGATTGCCGGCACCATGGCCTTTCAGCAGCTCCCATGCCTCGACACCATCCCGCGCGACAGTAACGAAGTTGCCGGTTCCGACTTTTTCAATCGCCCGCAAAAATGCCTTTGCATCGATCTGATCGTCTTCAACCAGCAAGATGTTGACGGGTTTCGTCCTGGTCCGCTTCATTCCAGAAGTGCCCTTTTTCATCCATCCCGCAGGCCGGGATGGTTTTTTTCCAGATAAATTTGAAAACAGTGCCGACCTGGTCGGGGCCGGGATGGAACCAGATGCGTCCGCCCTGCCAGTCGACGATTCGCTGCACTATGGCCAGCCCCATTCCGCTGCCTTCGCGTTCATCGCGCGGCTGCAGCGTTTGAAACATTTTGAATACTCTTTCGGCGTATTCATCGGCAATGCCTGCACCGTCGTCCTCTACGGCAAACATGATTTCGTCATCCAGTTGCTGCGCATATACGCGTATCCGGCCGCTGCCTGTCGGATGGTGTTTGATCGCATTGTGAATCAGGTTGCGCAATACCTGTTCGAGCGGTGCCCGGTATGTCTCGAAAGTCGGCAGGCTCGCGTCGGCTTCTATGACCAGGCCCTCGGGCGGTGCGAGCAGGGTGGCGATATCCCGGACCATGAGCCGGGTATCGGTCAGCATGATGTCGCCGTTGCTGCGCCCTGCGCGAGAATAGGTGAGAAGATCGTCGAGCAACCGGTTCAGGCGGCGTGTTCGTCGTTGCAGCAGATCGAGATTTTCCTGTACTTCGCCCTCGTCGTAACCTTCGAGATCTTCGCGCAGCCATTCGATCAGTACCTCGATCGAACGCAACGGCGCCTTGAGATCATGCGATGCGACATAGGCAAATTGTTCCAGATCCCGGTTCGAACGTTCCAGTTCGGCGCTCTGATCCTCCAGTGCCTGCTCGGCAACGCGTCGTGACGTGATATCCATCGCCAGCGTCATAATGCCCTGTACCCTGCCCCTGCCGTCCCGATGGGGATGGTGGCGAATGGTAAAATACCGGTTTTCTCCGTCCGGCATCCGGACACTCGTTTCGTATAGAACAGTGTCGCCGGCGAATGCCCATTCATACCGCGCGCGGCGTTCATCGAAAGTCTTTTGCCCGACCAATTTGGCGATATGCATGCCGATGACGCGTTTGGTCGACGCATTGATCATTGCCCGGTAGCGTGCATTCATGAACTGAACCCTGAAATTCCTGTCGATATAGCAGAACAGCCCCGGGATCTGGTCGGCGAGGTGTTCCATGCGCGACTCGGTGGTCTTCAGCTGCTTTTCGAGTTCCTTATTCCGGGTAACGTCTATGAACACGCCTTTGACGACCGGTGGCCGGCCCGGCAGGGTCGGCAGGGCGTGTCCGCGTCCGCTGATGAAACGGTAGCGTCTGTCACGACAGCGAATCCGGTATTCGATGAAAAAACTCCCGTGTTCCAGGCACTCATTCAGTGCGAGCCGGTAGCGTTCCAGCTCCTCCTCATCCATCACCGATGCAAAGTAATCCCGGGTCGCTTCTTCGCCCGGATGCAGGTCCAGGATTTTGCGACAGGTCTCGTCCAGCAAGAGCCGGCCGGTCGATCCGTCCCATCGCCACAATCCGACGCCGACGGATTCGAGCAGTCGTTCGACACTGGAGGAAATGGTTGTCATCGAGACCATGGCGCAATACTCCATTCAGGCGCGGGCGGCCGGTGCAGGTGGGTCGAACACGATATTCTCTGATTCGTCCTGTAGTTCCTCGAGCAGTGGAATGATCTCCCTTCGACGGATCGGCTGACCGAACAGAAAACCCTGGGCAACATGGCAGCCATGATCGAGCAGAAACTCCAGCTGCTGCTGATTCTCGACACCCTCGGCGACGGTATCGAGTTTCAGGCTGCGGGCCAGTGAAATGATTGCCTCGATAATGATGGAGCTGTCGTCACCCGCACCGATGTCCTCGACGAATGATCTGTCGATTTTCAGTACGTCAATCGGAAAATGTCGCAGGTAATTCAGGCAGGAATGGCCGGTGCCGAAATCGTCGATCGACAGCCGTACACCGATCTCCCGCAAGCTTTGCAGGCACAGTTGCGCGGCTGCCGTGTCTTCCATCAGCAATCCTTCGGTCAATTCGAGCTCGATCGTGCCCGGATCGACCTGGTGGATCTGCAGGATCACCCTGACCCGTTCCGGGAAATCGGCCTGCTGGAACTGTTTTGCCGAAACATTGACCGATACGGGCACAACGGGAAGACCCGCATTCTGCCACTGTTTGATGTTGCAACAGACCTCGTTCAACACCCAGTAGCCAAGCGGTACAATGTGCCCGCTTTCTTCTGCCACGGGAATAAAGTCGGCCGGTGCGATCATGCCGCGATCCGGGCAGTCCCAGCGCAACAATGCTTCCATGCCCTGTAGCCGGCGCGATCTGAGATTAACCTTCGGTTGATAAGCAAGACGGAAAGTTTCGTTTTCCAGTGCATTTTTTATGTCGATTTCGAGCTGGTGGTATTGCACCAGTTCGTCATGCATACGTTCGGTAAAGAATTTGAAGTTGTTTCGTCCGGTTTCCTTTGCCTGGTACATGGCGATATCGGCATTCTTCAACAGCGTTGTCATTTTGCTGTTGTCATTCGGGTATATCGTGATACCGATGCTCGTCGTGACAAAAATTTCGCGGGCTTCGATCTGGAACGGTCTGGCGATGATGTCCAGAATGGAACAGGCAATCGCTTCTGCATCGCGTGCACCGTTTATGCCTTCGAGCAGGACGGCGAACTCGTCTCCACCGAGCCGGGCCAGGACATCGCCGGCACGAATGGCCTGTTCGAGCCGCGATGCCATCTCGCGCAGGAGCCGGTCACCGGCTTCGTGGCCGAGCGTGTCATTGATGATTTTGAATTGATCAAGATCGAGAAAGAACAGCGCCACCTGGCTCGCGTCGCGCCGTGCCCGTGCTGTCGCGCGTTCGAGCTGGTCCTGAAAATACTGGCGATTCGGAATGCCGGTTAGCGGATCGTATTGAGCCAGGTAATTTAGTCGTAACTCACTGCGTTTTCGTTCGATGGCGTAGCGAATCGAACGAAGAATGGTTCGGCCCTGTCCCTCCCATTTGACGAGGTAGTCCTGGACCCCCTTGTTCAGGATGCTGACGGCAAACTCTTCATCGTCCCGTCCGCTCAACACGACGATCGGCAGGGTCGAATCGGCTTTCTGGATTGCGTCGATAGATTCGATTCCGCAGGCATCGGGCAGATTCAGGTCGAGCAGAATTATGTCGAACCGGTCTTTCTGCAACATATCGATGGCTTCGGCCAGCGATGCGGCATGCAACAAGTGGACCTCATCGACCTGGTGTCGCCGAATCGATGCGGCAAGAAAATCCGCATCGCTGAGATTGTCTTCAACGAGTAGTAGCTTCATGAGTAAAGCTTGTTGCGCCCCGAACGGTAATTGACACAGCGTAGGGAATCCGGTGCTGCTGCGATGCGATCACACTCACAAATGAATTGTTCAAATTGGCGACGCATATCACAGTTATGGACCAAATACGGTCAATATCACCCAAATCAGGGCATTTCACGGGTTATTAAGCGATGTCCTGCCGGCTGAATCCATGTTGCGATGGACTCATGTTGATCAAAAACCTGGTGCAGGCATGGTTTTCCGGTTGGCGCGAACTGTTCTTTTACGATTCGATTCCCGGTTACCGGACGCGCCGGTGGCTGGAGCGCCAGCGTCTCGATTGCAGAGCGTTCTGGCGGCTATTCGGTTTCGCCTGGTTTCGCTGCGGCGTGTTGTCGCTCGTTGTCGTGCAACTGCTCGTGCTGAGCCTGGCCTGGCACTGGGATCTCGTGGGCTGGCGCCGGGATCTTTTGCGCATGGCGCCCGGCCTGTTTGTGCTGCCGTGGCTCGCGGCCGCGCGCCGGATTGCCATCGAACGGATATTGCAAAATTTGAAGTGACTAATTCGAGAAAGAGCTCACAGACAGTCGCAACGGTACCCGCGATAATCCCGGTTCGTTACTCGCAAGACGACCCATGATGGCAAAAGACATAATGAATACCTCGCGCCAGCACGGTGCAGCGCGGATTGAGATCACTGCGATTGTCATGCTGCTGACGGCGATGGCGATCGTGTTATCTGTCAGCATGCCGTCAGTCCGTCATTCCGGTGTCGCCCAGGCGGGCGAGCCGGTACACATGGCGCCGGCTCCGGCCGTCGGCACCGGGATTCCGGTCGCTCCCGGGATGCAGTTGCAGCCTGCGCCTGCCACCACTCCGTAATAACCGGTTTCGGCGGCAGAGGCGAGGCGGAATCCGCCGTCCCTAACCGCACACAGCTGAAATTTTCCCGCTTTCCCGCCGCCATTTGGTTGCCGTGCCGCAGGGTGCTGTAATACCCGGCATGTCGAAGCAACCCGATACCCTCTCCATCGCACCGGCATTGCTTGCCTGGTGGGCCGTCAACGGACGCAAAGACCTGCCATGGCAGCGAAACCCGACTCGCTACCGTGTCTGGGTGTCCGAGGTCATGTTGCAGCAGACACAGGTGGTGACCGTCGAACGCTATTTCGATCGCTTCATGAAAGTTTTTCCGGATGTAACGGACTTGGCGGCGGCGGACCCGGACCGGGTGCTGCACCTGTGGTCCGGCTTGGGTTACTACGCACGGGCCAGGAATTTGCACAAGGCCGCGCGGATGATTCTCGATCACCATCGTGGCGAGTTGCCGGACGATATAAAGATGTTGCAGCAGTTACCGGGCATCGGCCGGTCTACGGCCGGCGCCATCCTCGCACTGGCGGATGGCCGACGACACCCGATACTCGACGGAAACGCCAGGCGGGTCTATGCGCGGGTATTCGGTATTTCCGGCTGGACGGGACGCAGCGCCGTGCTCAAACAGTTGTGGAGCGTCGCCGATACCTGTACGCCGGAGACAGATGCCGGTCTCTATGCGCAGGCAATCATGGATCTGGGTGCGACGGTCTGTCTGCGCGCCGGTCCCGGCTGTGCCGGTTGCCCGCTGGCAGGCCCGTGCCATGCCCGCCGGCATGGCCTGGTTGATTCAATACCGGGCCGGCGACCACGGCGCGCCAAACCTCAGCGCACCACCGTTGTCGTGCTGGCCATCCGTGACGACGGCGCGATTCTGTTGCAAAAGCGTCCCGATTCGGGAATCTGGGGTGGTTTGTGGTGTTTCCCCGAGACCGATGCAGTCGAGCGGGTCGGCCAATGGTGCCATGCCACCATCGGCCATGAACCGCAGGCTACCCGGGTCCGGTCCGTCATTCGGCACAGTTTTACCCATTTCGATCTCGACATGACGCCGGTCGAGGCGCAGTTGAAGGCCGTTGACGCACGGTTGATGGATGATGACGGATGGCTCTGGTATAACCGGGATCAGCCGGCTACCGTGGGTCTCGCCGCGCCCGTGGCCCGGTTGCTCGAAACAATCGGAGAATCATGATGACAAGGACAGTGCAGTGTGTGTTGCTCGGCGAGGAGGCCGAGGGTCTCGATTACGTGCCTTATCCGGGCGAACTCGGTCAGCGGATATTCGAGCATGTCTCGAAACAGGCATGGCAGCAGTGGATTGCCCACCAGACCATGTTGATCAATGAAAATCGCCTGACGCCGATAGAACCGGCCGCACGGAAATTTCTCGAAAAAGAAATGGAGAAGTTTTTTTTCGGCCAGGGATCGGCGCCCCCACCGGATTTTGTCCCTGAATAAACCCGCGACCGGAGCGGCTTTCGGCTGTGATTCCCTGACGGTTCCTATATTGCCGTCAGATACTGAACGCTGAACAGGTTCCCGGCATCGCTCCATGTCTGTGCCGGCTCGAATCCGGCCTCTCGCGTCATGACATTGAATCGTTCCGGGGAGTACTTGTGCGAATGCTCGGTCACGATATATTCGCCTGCATCCAGCTCGATACGGGTTCCGGCGATATGCACCGCCTGTCTGTGCAGACTGATTAGCCGCATTTCTATACGCTTCTCGTCTTCGTCGTAAACGGCTTCGTGCTGAAAAGCACGCAACTTGAAGTCTGCGTCATACTCCCGGTTGAACCGGGTCAGCAGGTTCAAGTTGAATTTTGCCGTAATACCGGCGGCATCGTTATAGGCGCATTCGATGATATTTTTCGGTTTTTCCAGATCGAAACCAATCAGGAGCGCGCCATCGTCTTTTGCCTCGAGCCGCATGACGCGCATCAGGTCAACGGCATCTTTTGTGGAGAAATTGCCGATGGTCGATCCAGGGAAGAAGACGATATTTTTTACCGGAAGAATTTCAGGGGTAGGCAGGCCGAATGGGCGCATAAAGTCCGCGCATACCGGCAGCACTTCGATATCCGGGAAATCCACAGCCAGGCTCCTGGCGGTATGCTCCAGATGCTCGCGGGAAATATCGACCGGCACATAGGCCGCCGGCTCGGTCAGCTTTTCGAGCAGCAGTCGCGTTTTGATACTGGAACCGGACCCGAACTCGATGACCGACGCGCAGGGACCGATGAGACCGGCAATTTCATCCATATGCCGTTGCATGATACCCAGTTCGATTCGCGTCGGGTAATACTCGGGTTGCCGGCAGATCTCATCGAACAACCGTGAACCGGTTTCGTCATAGAAAAATTTCGGTGATATGGTTTTCTGCGGTTGCCTGAGGCCGGCCAGGATTTCTTTCTCGTCATCGTGGCAGTTAATCGCGGAAATATTACTTATGGGCATGATGCACGGTTCTCGGCGAGGTGTCGTTGTCAGGCATCGTGTGCGAGCCGGAACCCGAAAAATTGCCAGCGTTCATGGGGATAGAAGAAGTTTCGGTAACTGGAGCGGATGTGATCGGCCGGCGTGGCGCATGAACCGCCGCGACAGATCATCTGGTTACACATGAATTTACCGTTGTATTCGCCGACGGAACCGGCCAGCGGCTTGAATCCGGGATAGGGGGAATAGGGTGATGCCGTCCATTCCCAGGCATCGCCGAACACCTGGCCGGGTTCATTGCCGGCTGGATCAATCAGCGGTTGCGGGTGCAGCAGGCCGTTGTCGACAAAATTGCCGTCGAGGGTCGTGCGTCCGGCAACGACCTCCCATTCCGCTTCGGTCGGCAAACGGTGGCCGGCCCAGCGCGCGTAGGCGTCGGCCTCGTAATAGCTGACATGGCAGACCGGAGCATCCGGGTCGATCGGGTGCATGCCGCTGAGCGTGAATTCAGTGTCCAGGTCGCCGGACCAGTACAGCGGTCGTTCGACTTCATGCGTTTGTTTCCATGCCCAGCCGTCCGACAGCCACAATGAACTCTCATCGTATGCACCGTCGGCAATGAATGCCCGAAATTCTCCATTCGTGACCAGCCGATCGGCGATGCCGAAATCATTGACAAAAACCTGGTGCCGCGGCGTTTCATTGTCAAAATGAAATGATTCTTCGTCGGCGCCGATCACTTTCAACCCGCCGGCCATGGTCAGAAAGTGCAAGGCGGGCAAAGGTTCGGACCGCGAGCGCCTGTCGGCATGTACCAGCGCCGGTTTTGCCGGATTGATCGAAAACACGTGCTTGATGTCGGTCAGCATCAATTCCTGGTGCTGCTGTTCGTGGTGCGTGCCGAGCCTGATGAGCCGGTGCAACGGCGCATCAACATCGCCATCGAGCAGGGTGAGCATGTGCTGGTCGACATAGCGCCGGTACATCATGATCTGCGCCACCGTCGGTCGCGACAGCAGACCGCGTTCGCTGCGCGGGTGCATCTGTCCCTTCGTCAGGTAATACGAATTGAACAGGTAGTGATAACCCTCGTCGAACACTTCGTAGCCGGGTTCTGACGGGACCAGAACAAACTGCTCGAAAAACCAGGTGGTATGCGCAAGATGCCATTTCAGCGGGCTGACGCTCGGCATCGACTGGATCACGTAATCTTCCGGCTCAAGCGTCCGGCACAGTGCCACCGATGCATCACGAACCCGGCAGTAGCGGTCGGCCAGCGGAGAGACGGCGATGAAGTCGTCGGTACGGAGAACCATTTTATTGCCCTGTTCGCGGGAATTTCAGCCTGAATTGAACGTTCAGGGTAAAACCGGTGCGGCACCGTGTCAAAAGTGCCGCCGACCACCGCCGCCCATTAGTCGCGGCTTTCTTGACTCGGCCGAAGCAGGCCGGTTTAATACCCCGCTCTTGCCGGAGGCTCGCCGGCGTGTGGCCGCGGCCCGGTTGGGCGGGCAGGCCACGAATATTTGCCAGGAGTAACCGGCTATCCGGTCGGCGAGGCAATAGATGGCCAGGTAGCTCAGTTGGTAGAGCAGCGGACTGAAAATCCGCGTGTCGGTGGTTCGATTCCGCCCCTGGCCACCAATGTTTTCAACGACTTACGCCGCTTCCAATTTTCCTTCCAAAGTCTTTGCGTGAGTTTTGCGTGAGGCAGTTCCTTAACTGACTGAAAGTCTCCGCAGAATCACCAGTTCAGGTTGCCTTCCGTTTCGTTCACAGACTTTGTTTGCTGCTTCGATCAGCCGACTCAATTCAGGTGCCGAGTAATGCGTCGTCATTCTTCCGGATCGATGACCTAAAAGATCCTGTCGATCTTCGAATGACACACCCGCGGCTCTGAGTCTGCGACCGAACGTATGTTTCAGGTCGTGGATCCGCACCTGTTTGAGTCCCGTCTCTTCACGTGCCCGCATCCAGGCCGAGTTGAGCATGCGCTGGACCGGTTTGCCCTTGTAATGAAAAACATGTGTCGGATGTCCACCTCGAGCGGTTTCGATGACCGACCGGGCGATGCGGTTCAGAATGACCAAACGCTCATCACCGTTTTTCACAAAGGAGCCGGGCACAATGAACACCGACGTGCTCAGTTGCGGAACCTGCGCTTCCCAATCCCATTGCAGCTTGCAGACCTCTGCATCGCGACATCCGGTGTTCACCGTAAAGCAAGGCCATACTGGCCAGATGCGGTGGCAGCTTCTGAAACAACCGATTTTGCTCGTCCCAGCTCATCGGCCAGGGCTGGCGTTTGTTCCGGTCCGGGAGCAACCTGATCTTCGGCGCGTTGGCCAGCCAGGTCATCCCGTGTTCGTCGAGCCACTCGGATGCTGCCAGGTTCAGGACTCGCCGGACAATTTTCAGACCATGGTTGATGGTACCCGGTGTCCGGCCCTGCTCCCGGCGATACTCGATCCACGGCTGCAGTGTGCCCATATGCACGCGCTCCAGGGTGAGGTGCCCGATCCATGGCATTAACAGCCGAAGATTTTCGACGTCGCGCTTGATGCTCCGCTTGTGCTGATTCTCCAGCACGAACTTTGCGCCGGCGGACTCGAAGGATCTCGGTGGCCGCACCCCGTAGACAGCAGCTTGTCGTTCTACCTCCGTCAGTCTTGCTAAATAGCGCTCGGCTTCTTCGAGTCGATCAGAGCCAGTGCTCTGGCAAACTCGCCGTCGGCCGATACGCTTGTCGATGTGCCACAGCCCGTTCCTTTTGACGAGCCCCGGCGATCTTTTTCGTCCCATGTCATTGCTCCTTGCAATCGACCGGGACGCCCGTTGCAGGAGACATAGTCTTCTACCCAGGCGTCCAGTTCAAGCCGGTCGAAGGCGATACCCTGACGACCGATGGGGACCTCGGTCAGAAAGGGGCGTACTTCGGTGTTGAAACGGTTGCGGTCCATGCCGAGGTAATGTGCTGCGTCCCGTAGCCGGATCAGCCGCGGCAGCAACATGCTGGTTGCCGGCCGGGTGCTCACCGGCCCAGGTAGACCGCCGTAATGGCTTCGCGGACATGGCCGAGTTCGCTGCTGATTTTCAGGCGCGCTTGCGTATCGATTGCTCGCTGCTCAGGTGTGAGGTCCCTGCTCGGGGTGCCGCCCTGCGCCGGACAAAGATTCCCGGTGAGCTCCTGATAACGCCGTTGTGCATACCCATGCCGTAATCCGTGCAGCTTGGTCAGTCCGGCTCTGATGGTCTGATGTTCATAGCGGCGGAGTTGCTGTACATAGTTCCTGTCCGCCGGTATCAGCGATCCGCCGCGCGCCAGCGCCTTGGCCTGTTCCAATAGGTTTCGTTGTTCGTCATTGGTGATCGGGACGGTTCGCGCCCGGCCGCCCTTGGTCCACCTTGCCTTGAGCTGAATTTGGTCGCCCTGCATCGCATAGCCTGGCCGGAACTTGATCGCCTCTTCCCGGCGCAGCCCGAAGGCCGCCTGCAGGCGGACACTCATCCGGGCATACTCATCAGCAATGGAGCCGAGTTTCGTCTCGTCCAGGGTCTGTGCCTTTGAATGCTCTGCAACATAGGTCCGGCTACCGATCCCGTAGGCGGCATTGTCCCGGGTAATCACATTCTGCTTGTTGACCTTGCCCGCCCACCAGCGCAGGGCTGCCAGGCGATTCTTCAGCGTACCGATACTGATGCCCTGCCCGCGCCAGTGCGCGACCAGGGCCTCAGCATGTTTCGGTTTTAACGATTTCGGCTGCATGTGCCGGTAACCCAGCGCGTGCAGCTGACTGGCGATCAGGTCCAGTATCCGCGACCGGGTCGCTTGCGTGGAAAACCCGCCGTCACGGTTCTGACGACAGAGTTCTCTTAACTGGTAGTTCAGGTTTTTCATGGTGCATTCGTTCTCGTCGGTGAGTTTGGATGACCACCTCGCACCCTTGAGAGGGATACGAAGTCCGATCAACGATCGGAAAACGGTCGCGGGACACCAGTCCCAAAAGGCCTGAAGCCTCGATCAGGTTCGCCGGAGATCTTTTGAAGATCGGCCGGAGACCACCAGTTGGCCCCGCAGGGCCGGGTTCATAACGAGTTGACGATTTACCTCCTTTTGGACAAGTTGCAGAAACGCCAGGGGCGCATGAGGGGATGCCGAACGCGAGGTTCAGCTGAATTGAAGATGCCGGACACAAAGATCCAGCCGAGTGGAAATGCCGAACACACGGGTCCGGCTGAGCCGAAGATGCCGGGCACAGAAGCCCGGCCGGGTCGAAGATGCTGAACCTGCGTTCAGCTGAGTTTATCGACGTCGGAGCGCCGTGGAGCCGATCAGCCTGCAGTACAGACCATCGCCTCTCGGCAGGAAACCCTGCCAGGTGCCGCCTTAACCGAAGCGACCGCGGATCATGGGAACCACGCTAGTACAAAAATCGGGTTGTGTCTACAGGAAACCCCTGCAGCCAAGTGCAGGGGTTTTTTCAGAGATCGAAAATCTGTGCGGGTTCAGCCGTATCACTCATCGAACACCTGCAGAAACCGGCGAGATCCCCCGTGACGATTGCCCGGAAGCGCCGCGTCACTACACCGCTTCGCGTTGCAGTGACGCGGCGTACTGCGGCTCGTTGGGCCGGCGCCTGGCGCGCGCTGCCCACCTCATCGATTGCTTGCGCGCCATTTTGCGCACAACCTTCCCGTTGGCAGCGGTTATCATGCAGACCCGATATGATCATCCACGCTACCCGCAAACTCGCCCAGCGCTTGCCCGAGGTGTCCACCGATCCATTACCGGACGACAGCCCGCTGGGCAGCTGGCATGCCGACCGGTTCACGCTGGACCACCGCCAGTGCGCGCTGTTTTGCCACGACAAATCCCGCGCTGCGCTGTTTGTTGCGGGACTGCGCAGGCCGCAGTTCGTCGATCTGGGTGGCTCAGTCTTTCGGCAGATCTTCACCGATACGCTCGTTGCGCTGGGATGCCCGAACCCGCAGGTTCGCCGTGCCGTGATGGCCCTGGGTCCTTGTCGCTTTGACACCGCGACAGACCGGTCGGTCCTCGGTTCCATGCGCATAGTTCGCCTGGATCTTGAGGCCATGTTATGGGATTTCCCGAACGTGATGATGGCCGATCCGGTCGCCGTGTCCTGTCGGCTGACCCGCCGCCCGGCGGGTATTCATGGCAAGACCGTCTGGCCACAGGACCGGCTGCGTGAGCTGGTTGCCGGTCTGGCTGGTTCGAACTGACTCGTGAACCATGGTGGCATGATACTTCGGGCCAGTAGGTAACGATCCATTTGCTATTTACCCAAAATGGGCATTAAAATGCCCGAAATGGGTAGTTTGACTGTAACCAAGGGATCACGGCCGGCGCGCCGCAAGGCAGCTGCTGCCGGTGCAGGTGTTCCCACCAGCCTCGCCGACGCCCTGTTCACCACAACGCAGCAAAGAGTACTGGCACAGTTATTCGGCCAGCCGCAGCGCAGCTTCTTCGCGACCGAACTGATCGAACTGACCGGCTCGGGCTCCGGCGCCGTACAGCGCGAACTCAAGCGATTGACGTCCAGTGGCTTGATTACAGTCACACGCATCGGCAACCAGAAGCACTACCAGGCGAATCCGGATTCGCCCGTATTTGACGAACTGCGCGGCTTGGTGATCAAGACCGTGGCGCTGGTCGAGCCGATCCGCCAGGCACTCGAGCTCGCCGACCGAATCGAGCTGGCCTTGCTATACGGTTCGGTCGTGAAGGGTACCGATACGGCGGCAAGCGATATCGATCTTCTTATTAGTGCGGATGAAGTGACGCTGGAGGATATTTACTCGGCGCTGGCACCGGTGGAAGCGAACCTGGCTCGTAAAATCAGCCCCTCTTTATATACGCCGCAGGAATTTGCCGACAGGAAAGCCGCGAACAACGCTTTCCTGACGCGTGTGCTGGCCGGCGAACACCTGATACTGATCGGCAGCGAAGATGACGCATCCGCAGCTCGAAAACCTCGTGCGCATCGGCCAACCCAAGGACGAGCCGGCAGCAGAAAGTGAATTGAATGGCCTGCTGCAATCAGGTCTGCGCCGGCTGGACGATGCCCAGCGCGACGAACTCAGCCTGGAGAGGCGTTTCGATCTCGCCTACAACGCTGCCCATGCGCTGGCCCTGACGCATCGCAAGCGCAATCTTGCCGAGTATGAGGGTGACGCTGCGTCCAGGTGAGCATCCATTGCCGGTTGGCCGATTTCTCGCCGCGCTGTTCGGCGGCGGCGCGGGTTCCGGGCCCGGTCGGGGCTCGCCGGCGCAAAGACGCCGTGGTATCTCGTCAGGTGCGCGCGGGGCTTGGGTACCAGTGCGGCGAGCCGCGCGATGAAGTCCTCGGGCGCGAAGATCATGTGCGTCGTGCCATCGCGATACGGCGTCTTCAGCGCATAGCGACGGATCGTGAGCGCTGGACAGATAAACGACCACGTCAGTGGCATACGTACCAATACGGATATTTATTCTACGTATCGACCCCAAGATAAATAATGCTGATAAGAAAAGCTATGAGGGAAGTGCACTTTCTATAAAGTGTCACACGCGATTTTCTAATTAGGTGAACCCCGTGCGTTATCTGATCGAGCATCAATGTCTGCGAGCCGTCATCGGCATCGTCCTGCTCGGCGTGTTTGCATGCGTCTGGTCACAGGAGCCGCCACCGCCACCGAGCGCGACCACGATGGTGGGCGACACGGTCACGAACCTGGTGACTGGTCAGACGACAGTCGTTCTGGAGCTGATCTTCGATCCCCCGGGCACCACCGATCCCGCCGAGCTTGCCTGGGTACGGACCTCCGACGGCTACACCATCCTGGTGAAGAACCAGGTGGACGATATCTTCTACGATGGGTCCACCCCGCCAATCGCGGCGCTCGTGATCGCTTCCGATCCTGCCACTGCGCAGATTCAGTTTCGCCAGAACGATGATCCGAGCGCACCCGTCAATCCGCTCGACTACGCGTTGACGAACGAGAACTACGATGACGCCTACGGCGCGACTCCGCCACCCGTCGATCCGGTGGACGAGACCGGTGGCGACTCCACCGGCAAGGTCTACGGCGGATCCGCCAGGGGCGGCGACAACGGACATGCCGGGTTCTTCTTCGTCCCGCCCGGCGACGGGCACAATGGACATGGCGGTCCCACCATTTCGAAGATCAACGCGGATAGCATCGTCGCAACTTCCAGATTCGGCATCGAGGCGAAGAGCATCGGCGGTCACGGCGGCAAGGGCGGGAACTCCATATTCAGCTGGTGGAGCCCCGGAGATGGCGGCAATGGTGGTACCGGCGGTTCCATTAACTTTACGAACAACGCATCGATCACAACATCCGGTGTCGGCAACCATGGCATCTTCGCCTACAGCCGCAGCGGCAAGGCGGGAAACGGCGGTGACGGCATTCTGGCCATCGGATCCGGCGGTGGGGGCGCCGCACCGAACGGCGGTGCCGTGTTCGTGGTCAACAACGACGATATCCTGACCAGCGGAGACGAGGCACACGGCGTCTACGCGCTGAGCCAGAGCGGCAACGGCGGTACCGGCGGCGCTAGCTGGGGGCTCGTCGGTACCAGCGGCAGCGGTGCTCCGGGCGGTAACGGTGGGAGCGTCATGGTGATCAACAACGGCTCTATTGAAACCACCGGGAATATCGCACACGGTATCTTCGCGCAGAGCGTTGGCGGAACGGGTGGATCGGCAGGACCCTCGGGCGGGCTGCTGGCATTCTCTGGCGCCGGTGAGGCCGGCGGAAGTGGTGGAACCGTGACGGTCATCAACAACGGCGGTATCGTCACGGGCGGTAACGATTCGAAGGGTATCCTGGCCCAGAGCGTCGGCGGTGGTGGTGGCACCGGCGGCAGCTCCGGGGGACTCGTGGCGCTCGGCGGTCGTGGAGCAGGCGGCGGCGGTTCAGGCCTGGTCACCGTTTTCAACAACGCAGCCGGCTCAATCACCACATCGGGTCTCAGGGCCGACGCCATTTTTGCCCAGTCCGTCGGCGGCAGCGGTGGTGGTGGTGGCAGCAGCGGTGGTCTGGTCGCAGTGGGCGGTAATGGTGCGATCGCCGGCAATGGCGGTGCGGTGACCATCGTGAATTTCGGCAGGCTCACCACAGAAAAGGACTCCGCCCGCGGTATCGTCGCGCAGAGCATCGGCGGCGGCGGCGGTGACGGTGGTTCTTCCGGCGCAATGGTTGCAGTGGGCGGCAGTGGCGCCGGTGGGGGAGACAGTTCCACGGTCACCATCACCAACTCAGGCAGCATCATCACCGGGGGCAGCGACGCACCCGGTATCTTCGCCCAATCGGTCGGCGGCGGTGGTGGCAACGGCGGCAGTGCCGGGTCCGTGTCGGCCTTTGTCGGCGTTGCGGTCGGTGGCGATGGCGGCAAGGGCGGCCAGGGCGGTGACGTGGACCTGACGCTGCAAGGTGTCGACACCGATACAGCCTCGTTCATCCACACCGCAGGTGACCGTTCCACCGGTATCTTCGCCCAATCTGTGGGCGGCGGCGGTGGTAATGGCGGAGGCGCGGTGCAGGCCAGTGCCGGTTTCATCGGGGCCGCCTCCATTGCCGTGGGCGGCAAGGGGAATATTGCGGGCGGCGGCGGTACCGTGACCCTGTCCCCCGGCACCGGCGGCATCGGCGTCATCGAGACGAATGGAAACGATGCGACCGGCGTGTTTCTGCAAAGTGTCGGTGGCGGTGGCGGCAACGGCGGTTTTGCCGTTTCGGTTGCGGCTTCAGCAGGCCCGGCATCGGGTTCATTGAGCGTCGGCGTCGGCGGTCATGGCGGCGCAGGCGGGGACGGCGGCACCGTTAACGTGGGCATCTTCGACAGCAACGGTATCCTGACAACGCCGGGGTTCAACGGCAGCATCGTGACCCGGGGTGAGCGCTCGACCGGCTTCTTCGCCCAGAGCGTCGGCGGCGGCGGTGGAAACGTTGGCCTCGCAGTCACCGCGCCGATCAGTGTATCGGAAGGTGCCAGCGCCTCTATCGGCGTCGCCATCGGTGGCGATGGCGCAGGGGGCGGCGCCGGAGGCACGGTCAAGGTCGGAACCCAAGGCAACATCACGACTGAAAAGGCTCATTCCACCGGCATGCTGGTCCAATCCGTCGGCGGTGGCGGGGGTAACGGCGGCGGTACCATCGATGTCGGGCTGGCGGCTTCCGGCGCTGCGGCCGGCGAAGTCTCGGTCGGCATCGGCGGCGGCGGCGGTGCCGGCAGCCAGGGCGGCACCGTTCGCGCGGCCACCCAATCGGGTCTGGTCACAACCAGCGGCGAAAATTCCAGCGGCATCATCGTCCAGTCCGTCGGTGGCGGCGGGGGCAATGGCGGCTACACCGTCTCGGCCGGCGTGGCGGGCGCGGGTACCGCCGCGGGTTCCATCAAAGTCGGCCTGGGCGGAACAGGCGGTTCCGGGGGATTCGGGGGTACGGTCGTGGCGGATCTCGAGTCCGACGTGGTCGCCTTCGGCGACAACTCCGGGGGCATCCTGGTTCAGTCGGTGGGCGGTGGCGGCGGCAACGGCGGCTTCAATGTCGCCGTCGGTGGTGCGGCCGCCGGGACCGGCGCCGGTGCCGTTTCCGTCGGCCTCGGCGGCACCGGTGGCGCGGCCGGCACCGGTGGCGCCGTCGTCGCATCCTCGAAAGGGGCTATCGATACGTGGGGCGACCGTTCCAGCGCGCTCGTCGTTCAGTCCATCGGCGGTGGTGGCGGCAGCGGTGGCTTCAACGTGTCGGGTACGGTTGCCGGCGCCGGCACCGCCAGCGGGTCGGTGAGCGTGGGTCTCGGTGGCAATGGTGGTGGCGGCGGCATCGCCGGGAGCGTCACCGCGGCCAACTCCGGCAACATTACCACGCGCGGTGACAATGCGACCGGGATTCTGGCTCAGTCGGTCGGCGGCGGTGGCGGCAATGGCGGTTTCAACGTGAGCGTCGCCTTTGCGGGTGCCGGCACGGCGGCGGGATCCGTCGGTGTCGGGCTCGGCGGCAGCGGCGCCGGAGGCGCCAATGGCGGCACGGTCGATCTCCTGGTCGATAACGATGTGACCACGATTGGCAACGACTCGGCCGCCGTGATCGCCCAGTCCGTGGGCGGCGGTGGCGGCAACGGCGGCTTCAACGTGAGTGTTACGGCTTCAGGTGCCGGCACGGCGGCGGGATCCGTCGGTGTCGGGCTCGGCGGCAGCGGCGCCGGTGGCGGCAACGGGAAACGGGCCACCAGCAATATGACGGGCGATATCGAGACCGGGGGAGACAATGCTACCGGTCTCCTCGTGCAGAGCGTCGGCGGCGGCGGCGGGAATGGCGGCTTCAACGTGACCGTGGCCGGTACCGGTGCAGGCACGGCCGCAGGCGGTGCCTCCATCGGGCTCGGCGGCGGCGGCGGTGCCGGCGGCGATTCCGGCCAGGTGGAATCCACCCTGACAGGCAATGTGAGTACCCTCGGTGATCAGTCTACGGCGGTGATCGCGCAATCTCTCGGCGGTGGCGGCGGGAACGGTGGTTTCAATATCAGCGGCTCACTGAGCGTCGCCAAGACTGCGGCCGGTGCGGCGTCGGTCGGCATCGGTGGTTCCGGTGGCGGCGGCGGGGATGTGCTCGGCACGGTGACGAATACGGTGACGGGCAACGTCACGACGCTGGGTGAAGGTTCGGGTGGCGTCCTGGCCCAGTCCCTTGGCGGCGGTGGTGGCAACGGCGGTTTTAATGTCAGCGGGACGATCACCGCATCCGGAACCGCGGCCGGTGCGGCCGCGGTCGGGATCGGTGGTTCCGGTGGCGGTGGTGGCAACAGCTCGGCGGTCACCAACACGGTCACCGGGCAAGTGACCACCGCGGGGAACAATGCCTCCGGTGTCGTTGCCCAGTCCCTTGGTGGCGGTGGCGGCAACGGCGGCCTGAACATCAGCGGTGCCGTCGGCATCACCAAGACCGCGGCCGGTGCGGTCGCGGTCGGGATCGGTGGTTCCGGGGGTTCCGGCGGCGATGGCGCCGTGGTCACGAACGCTTTCACCGGTGATGTAGGCACATCCGGAAACGACGCCTACGGCGTGCTCGCCCAGTCCGTCGGCGGCGGCGGCGGTAACGGCGGCCTCAATATCAGCCTCGGTCTCAGTATTGCCAAATCTGCCGCCGGCGCGGTTGGCGTGGGTTTCGGCGGTACCGGGGGTTCTGGCGGCATTTCCGGCGAGGTGACGAATAACGTAACCGGCTTCGTCAGCACCGAGGGTGAGCGGGCCGGCGGCGTGGTCACCCAGAGCCTCGGCGGCGGCGGCGGCAACGGCGCGCTCAACGTATCCGCTACCCTGACTGCGGCCAAGTCCGGGAGCGGTGGCCTGGCCGTCGGTGTCGGTGGTTTCGGCGGTGACGGCAAAGCAGGCGCGAACGCCACGAGTACGGTCACCGGCAGCGTCGCGACCCTCGGTGACAACGCACCCGGCATTTTGACCCAGAGTCTCGGCGGTGGCGGCGGTAACGGCGGCGTCAACGTCAGTGCGGCAGTCAATCTGACCAAGGAAAACGGCGGCGCGCTCGGCGTCGGTATTGGCGGCTTTGGTGCGGGCGGCGGCGCCGCGGGCGATGTCACGAGCACCGTGACTGCGACCGGGGGCAATCTCATTCATACCACGGGCGATGCATCGCACGCGGTGGTCGCACAATCGATCGGCGGAGGCGGCGGTAACGGCGGCGTCAACGTCACCGGTGTGCTCAGTGCAACCGGCAAGTCCGGCGCTGCCATAGGCATCGGCGTCGGTGGCTTCGGCGGTCTCGCCGGTGTCGGCGGCAATGTCACCTTGGCCACCACGGGTGACATCGTCACCGAAGGCAACGACGCCAATGGCCTCTTTGCCCAGTCCCTGGGTGGCGGTGGCGGCAATGGCGGCGTCAACGTCAGCGCGGCGCTCAACATCAACAAGAAGGGTACCGGAGGTTCGGCGGCCATCGGCGTCGGCGGCTTCGGTGGTGGCGGCGGCGACGCCGGCGCGGTAGACGTGACCTATCGGGGCAATATCGTTGCCGTGCCCACGGATCTGGAAGGTCCGGGTTCGCACGGTTTGGTGGCCCAGAGCCTGGCCGGTGGCGGCGGCAATGGCGCGGTGAACGTGAGCGCGGGCCTGGCTTTTTCCTCCACGGGCGAGGACGGTGACGGCCACGCTCTGGTAATCGGCATCGGTGGCTTCGGTGGCGGCGCAGGCAACGCCGGCGCGGTCAACGCGACGGTCGAACAAGGCAGTAACATCACCTCTTTTGGCGACGATCGGTCCGCCATTCTCGCCCAGTCCATCGGCGGCGGCGGCGGTAACGGCGGGGTCAACGTCAGCGCCGGGATCGCGGCGGACGCACCTATCGTGTTCGGTATGGGTGGGTTCGCCGGTGGCGGTGGCCAGGCCGACAGCGTGACGGTCGACGCTGCCGCCAATCTGCTGGCAACCGGCAAGAACGCCCACGGTATCTTCGCGCAGAGTATCGGCGGTGGTGGCGGTAATGGTGGCCTCAACGTCAGCGGCGCCATCTCCTATAGTAAGAGCACCACGCCACCCGCGCTCGTATTCGGTATGGGCGGCTTTGGCGGCACCGGCAATATCAGCAGCGATGTGGACGTGACCCACCAGGGCACGATCACGACCAGCGGCGCGGACGGACACGGCATCTTCGCTCAGTCCATCGCCGGCGGCGGCGGCAACGGCGGGCTCAACGTATCTGCGGCACTGATCGTCTCCGATAAGGAAGATTCCGGCGGCTTCAAGGATCTTTCCATCACGGCGGGACTCGGCGGGCACGGTGGCGGCGGCGCAGATGCGGGCAACACGAACGTGAACTCGGTGGGCAATATCACCACCGCGGGTGACAACGCACGCGGTATCTTCGCCCAGTCGATTGGCGGCGGTGGCGGTAACGGCGGGATGAACTTTACCGGCAACGTGGCCCAGAAAAGCTCTCTGGTTACGCTGGGCGTGGGTGGTTTCGGTGCCGGCGGCGGCAATGCGGGCAGCGCAGGCGTACAGCGTGGCGACGAGGGCACGGCGGCCGGCAAGATCACGACCAACGGCACCGGCGCCATCGGCATCGAGTCCACGAGCATCGGCGGCGGCGGCGGCGACGCGGGGCTGAACCTGGTCGCGTCCGTGTCGTTTGCCGGCAAGGACGGCGATGGCGGCGGTGATGGTAATGGCGGTAACGACAGTAATAATCGCCCTCATCCGAAGCACACCGGCGTGGACCCTGAAGTGTTCACGAACTACGACAAGGTGCTCGACGAGCTAGAGGGCCGCCAGAAAAAGGACAAGGAAGACGAGAAGCAGAAGGACGACGAATCCGGCTTCGCCGTGCAGGTTGCGATCGGCGGTTCGGGTGGTGGTGCCGGTGACGGCGGTGTTGCTTCTGTCAGCAACCACGGCGATGTAGAAACCCTAGGGCAGCAGAGCCACGGTATTCTCGCCCAGTCCATCGGCGGCGGCGGCGGCAATGCGGCCATGAATATCGCCCTCACCTACTTCCGGGGCGACGCCGTCAATCGCGGACTCAATTTCGCGCTCGGCGGTGCGACCGGCGACGGCGGCGCGGGTGATACGGTGGACGTGACCCACAATGGTTTCTTGGAAACCCACGGCGCGGATTCGTTTGGCATCGTCGCCCAGTCGATCGGCGGCGGTGGCGGCAACGCCAGTGCGTTTCTGAACAAATCGAAAGGCGATGTGAGCAAGCTCGACATCTCCATCGGCCGGCGCGGTGGCTCCGGCGGTGAAGGTGGCGACGTCTCGCTCAGTTCGGCGGGTAGTGTGGTCACGCACGGCGATCGTTCCTGGGGCCTGATTGCACAGAGCATCGGCAATGGCGGCGGCAACAGCTCGGCCACCACGATCTCCGGCACCCTCGAAGGTAAAAAGGGTGCAGCGGCCCGCGGCGCCAGCCTGTCGATCGGCCTGGAAGGCGGTGTGGGCGGCAGCGCCGGGGACGTTGATCTGAATGCAAGCGGACTCGTCAGCACCGAGGGCACGGCAGCCCACGCGATCTTCGCCCAGTCGGTCGGTGGCGGGGGCGGCAACGGCGGCGATGCGTCCGCCAGCTCGGCCAACGCCTCAATCAGCCTCGGCGGTACCGGTGGCACCGGCGGCACCGGTGGCGCAGTGGTGGTGACCACCTCCGCCGAGGTTCGCACTCTGGGGCAGCGCGCCTACGGGCTCATCGCCCAGTCCATCGGTGGCGGCGGCGGCACCGGCGGCAAGTCGGAAGCCGAGGTGGAGAGTACCGAGCCCGGCCTCGCGATCAGCCTGGGCGGTACCGGCGGCACCGGCTCCGTGGGCGCTGCGGTGACCGTAGAAAACTCCGGCGTGATCATCACCGGCGGTGACGAATCGATCGGGGTCTTCGCTCAGAGCCTCGGCGGCGGTGGCGGCACCGGTGGCATGAGCGTGACCAGCCTCAAGACGAAAAAGCCGGAAGCTGACGCGGGGAGCAGTGACGGCGGAGGCAGCTCTGGTGGTTCCGGTGGTGGCGGTGACAACGCTTCGGCTGTGCAGCTCGCCGTAAACATCGGCGGTGCCGGCGGCATGGGTGCGGCCGCAGCTGACGTACGGATTATCAACACGGGCGGAGTCGGCACCGCGGGCAGTGCGGCACCCGGTATCTTCGCCCAGTCCATCGGTGGTGTCGGCGGCAACGCCAGCCAGGTGGTCTCGAAATTCTCCGGCGCAGGAGCCAAATTCAACACCGGCATCGGTGGCGTGGCCGGCACGGGCGGAACCGGTGGTGACGTGGCAGTGGAGAACCTCGCGGACGAGCAGGGCAATGCCGCCCAGATCATCACCATGGGCGACAGCGCCCATGGCATCGTGGCCATGAGCATCGGCGGCGGCGGCGGCAATGGCAGCACCGTGGTCTCGGAGAACGAAACCGAAAACGAATCCAGCGAAGACGTCTTCAACACGCCGAGGACCCTGGGCGTGTCTATGAACGTGGGCGGGAACGGCGGCAGCGGTGGCGCCTCCGGCCTGGTCACGGTCACGAACGCCGGCGAGATCATCACCCAGGGCGCCGGCGCCCACGGCATCTTCGCCCAGTCCATCGGCGGCGGCGGTGGCAACGGCGGGGTGACCTACAAGAAGGATCAGGGGCTCAAAGGCATCAACAGCTCCGTGGACAGCAGTATTTCCATCGGCGGGATCGGCGGCGACGGCAATATTTCCGGCGACGTGATCGTCACCGACGCCGGCAGCATCGAGGTCCACGGTGACGGTTCTTACGGTGTGTTCGCGCAGTCTATCGGCGGCGGCGGCGGCAACGGCGGTATGTCCGGCGCGGCGCCGGCGGAAGACGGCGACACGTCGGCGAGCAACGAGCCGCAGCCTCAGGCCCCTTCGGTGCTCAGCTTCACTCTCGGCGGCGAAGGCGGTGACGGCGCCGACAGCGGCAACGTGACCGTGGACCACCAGGGCAGCATCGTTTCCTACGGCGACAACTCCTACGGCATTTTCGCGCAGTCCATTGCCGGTGGCGGCGGCACTGCCGGCGCCACCTACTCGACCCTGGGCGGCAAGGCGGCCGAATTCTTCCTGCCCCTGCTGCTCGGCAGTCGTGATGGCGGAACCGGAACCGCCGGTCTCGTGGAGGTCAGCACCGAAGGCGACATCACGATGCTCGGCGCCAACAGCCAGCCGTTTTTCGCCCAGTCTGTAAACGGTGGCGGCGGCAACGTGCGCCTGACACTGGATGTATCCAATACGGAGCTGGGCCAGGTGAACCCGGGTCCGGACAAGCCGGAAGATCCGGTGAGCGCATTCATCACTGCGCTGGTCGAGGTGGGCTCGGAAGCGGTTGAAAACGGCCTCGGTGCAGCGATCCGCTCGGAGCATGTCGGTACGCTGATATCCCTCGGAAAGAGCGCGCCCGCATCCTCGACGCAGTCCGTCGGCGGTGGTGGCGGCAACGCCGACATCGACCTCACGGTCAACGATGATGCCGTGGTCGACCTGGAGTTCCTGCTGGGTGGTACAAACTCGACAGGCAGCGGCGGTGGTGCGATCGACTTCACGCAGGAAGGCGATGTAACAACCATGGGAGATCTTTCCAAGGCCGTCTCGGTACAATCGATTGGCGGCGGCGGCGGCAATCTGGACTTCACACTCACCACCGTGGCCGAGCCGAAGTCCGGGGTCCAGGCAAACAGTGCGTCTGCAATCGCCTCGCCGAGGTCTATGGCTTCCGTCGTCGGTTACCCTCTTGCGAACAGTCTCATGATGGCAGATTCACACAAGCTTCGCGGACCTTCTAATGTCGCGGCTGGAGACACGAACAAAACGGTGACCCTCTCGCTCGGCGCGGATGGTAGCACCGACAACAGTGGCGGAGCAGTAAACGCCGCCTTCACCGGTAACGTATTCACCGAAGGCGCAGGATCACCCGGCCTCGTCGAACAAAGCATCGGTGCCGGTGGAGGAGACGTCCGGATCGACGGCGCAGACGCGCTCTCCGTCACCATGGGAGGCACCAATGGTGCCAGCGGCAACGGTGGCGACATCGCACTTTCGCTTATCGGCACGGTGGAGACGCAGGGAACACTCTCCCACGGTGTAGTGCTACAGACCATCGGCGGCGGTGGCGGCGTCGCGCTCACGGATCTCGACGAAGCCGCTGTCGGAATTGAGCTTTCCGGTGACAACCTCGGGTCGGGTGGCGCGATCGACTTCACTCAGACGGGCGATATCGTCGTGACCGGTGACCGTTCCGTTGCCCTGCTTGCCCAGAGTCTGGGTGGCGGCGGTGGCGTGGTGGACCGAATCTTCCAGGGCAGTGCCGGTGGTGCGGGCAGTGCCGGCCCGGTGACCGTTAGCCTTGACGGCAGCGTCTTCGCCAGCGGCAATCGTGGCATGGGCGTTTTCGTCCAGTCTGCAGGAACGGACGGTCAGGATAATCTGCGCTTGACGCTCGGGGAGGAGCAGCAGATCCAGGGCGGTCCCGAGGGCGCGGGCGTCTGGTTCTCCGGCGGCCGCGATAACCTGCTGACCAACTTCGGCAGCATCTCCACGGCAGACGGCACCCTGGGCCTGGCGGTGCACGCCAGCGGCGGCGCCAATAAAGTCGATAACCAGGGCCGCATCCTCGGTAACGTGGATCTTGGTCCCGGCAACAATGTCTTCTACAATCGTAAAGCCGCGCTGTTCGCTCCGGGTACGACGGTGCAGCTCGGCAGTCCGGATAATCTCCTGCTCAACGAAGGTACGCTGATCCCCTGGGATGAAGGGCATGCTGGGCGAGTGATACTGTCCGGCAGCTTCAAGCAGGCAGAAACGGGTATGACTGTCTCGGAGATCGATTTCGAAACGGACGCGAACGACGTTCTGATTAGTTCCGGGACAGCCGATCTCGGCGGCACGGTGGACGTAACTCCAATCAACATTCGCTTCATCCCCGTAGGTGAGTTCGAGAAAGACTTGTTCTTCGCGGCTCGGGGCGTCACCAACAGCGGCATGACTTTGAAGACAGCGCCGTCAGTGGTGGTCAACTACGATCTCGACTTCAGTCCTCAAGCTGCCGAATTGCGCTACGCAATTGACTTCGCGCCGGACGGCCTCGGTGACAACCTGCGCTCGATCGGCGAGTACATCAATCGGGGCCAGCAGGCCGGCGGCGGCTCCCAGGACTATGGTCGGTTCATCGAGAAGCTCGTCTATGAGCCGGACATGACCGGCTACAGGTATTCCCTGTCTCAGCTGTCTCCGGAACTCTACGCCGAGCATCAGGTGCAGCTGCTCGACAGCGGCATCGAGTTCGCCCATCGGCTGATGAGCTGTCAGCAGGCAGGTGGCGAGCATCGCTTCACCCGCGAAGGTGAATGCATGTGGTTGCTGTGGGAAAACGAGGACCACCATCTCGACAATCATGGTGATTACAAGGCGATCGACGGCTCGACCAAAAGGGTTTCACTCGGCGGGCAGACAACGCTCGAAAGCGACTGGACGTTTGGCGCGGGGTTTTCCGAGGAGAGAACCCACAGCAATGGTTATGAGGATCGCTGGGCATCGATCATGCACACCTATCAGTTCGGATTCTCAGCCAAACGTCGTCGCGGGGCATCCAAATTTGCCACGGTGCTTTCCTACGCCTGGAGCGAGGCCGACTCGAAACGGCGCGGCGCACTTCTGGACAACTTCAGCACCAACACAGCACGCGACATGCGCGCGCTGACTCTAACCTTTCGCGGCCAGCACGACTTCGAGTCCGATTCCTGGTTCGTGAGGCCGAAATTCGATATTGGCCTGACGTATCTCCAGGCCGACGATGCCGCGGAAACAGGCCTGGGTGGAATGAACCTGGTTTTCGAAGACTATGACGAGACCCACACATGGATTCGTCCAGCGGCGGAACTCGGCAAGGAATTTGAGATCGGGACGGACTACCGGTTGCGGCTCAATATGGAGTTCGGCATGCGCCAGTATCTAAGCGGAAACACCACCGATGTCAGGGCACGCTTTGCGGGTGCGCCGGGCGACATCGAGCCGATGGCAGTCGCGGAGGATCTGGGCGATCCGCGTTACAGCGGCAGCATCGGCGTCGATCTACTGACCGTACACAATGTCGTGCTACAGCTTTACTACCAAGAGCGTTGGTCGGATCACAGAGACGCCGACTCAATACGCTTAAAGCTGCAGATCCCGTTCCACTAGACATTATGGCCTCCTGCCAACAGAGGCCATAATGTCTAAGCCGATCTGGCACGACGTCCAGGGAGTTCTGCCGACATCGCGAGCGCTGAGTCGGTCGCCGTGAAGAGCGAAATCACTACACATCGGTTCCACATCGAACTCGAAGGGATACGCCCGCCGGTCTGGCGGCGTATTCGAGTACCCGGAGATTACTCGTTTTGGGATCTTCACGTCGCGATCCAGGACGCGATGGGCTGGCTCGACTGTCATTTGCACCTGTTCGAAATCCGGAATCCGCAGACCGGAGCGCTCGAGGAAATTGGCGTTCCTGATGACGAGCAGTTCCTCGACGAGCCACCGTGTTTGGCCGGCTGGGAAGTGCCAATCGCTGGGTACTTCATTGAAGGAGGAGATACGGCTTCCTATACGTACGACTTCGGCGACGACTGGCAGCACACCGTCGTGCTTGAAGAGGTAGAAACGGTCCGCAAGAGTGAGCGACCGCTCGCGTGTCTCGGGGGTGAACGGCGATGTCCGCCCGAGGACTGCGGCGGGATTCACGGATATGCAGAGATGCTGGAGATCCTGGCCGAATGGCCGCGTCGCGAGCAATTCAGCTCCTAAGCTCTCGGCCACGCGCTGATTATTCTGGGTTAGAATGGAACGCGGAGTAAAATGATGATTTCGGAAATTGAACAACACCGCCAGGATCTCGAAGCGTTGTGCCATGAGCACGGCGTGGAACGGTTGGCCCTGTTCGGTTCGGCTGTAACCGGAGGATTTCGAGCGAACAGTAGCGATCTGGATTTCCTGGTTGAGTTTCGGCCCCCGCTGGCCTCAGGCTATGCTGACAGGTATTTCGGTCTGCTTGAAGGCCTGCAGAATATCTTCAGGCGGCCGGTTGATCTGGTTGTGGAATCCGCGATCAGGAATCCCTACTTCCGTGAAGCGGTAGACCGGAACAAGGCGCTGCTGTATGCGGCTTGAGGACCGCAAATTCCTGTACGACATCAAGCAAGCTGCCGATTTGCTGGGGGAGTTTACCGCCGAGAAGCGGTTTGCGGACTATCAAGAGAACTCAATGCTGCGCGC